>MLJW01000022.1_pt1 | contig 242290 bp, 221 predicted proteins | sample 888231 | NCBI WGS metagenome assembly MLJW01 (sample SAMN05788063, study PRJNA343431) | mine drainage metagenome | isolation source: sample collected from the inflow into an acid mine drainage treatment plant... | place: Germany: Lusatia, lignite mining district
GGCACCTCGATGTCGGCTCATCACATCCTGGGGCTGTAGCCGGTCCCAAGGGTATGGCTGTTCGCCATTTAAAGTGGTACGTGAGCTGGGTTTAAAACGTCGTGAGACAGTTTGGTCCCTATCTGCCTTGGGCGCTGGAAGTTTGAGGGGACCTGCTCCTAGTACGAGAGGACCGGAGTGGACGTATCTCTGGTGTACCGGTTGTCACGCCAGTGGCATAGCCGGGTAGCTATATACGGAAGAGATAACCGCTGAAAGCATCTAAGCGGGAAACTCGCCTCAAGATGAGACTTCCCTGGAGATTCGATCTCCCTGAAGGGTCGTGGAAGACTACCACGTTGATAGGTCGGGTGTGGAAGCGCAGTAATGCGTTAAGCTAACCGATACTAATTGCCCGTGCGGCTTGATCCTATAACATTAGGTCAGTTGCAAGTAGTGTGAGTTTCGCAACAATCAGAACACATCTTTACTTCTTCCAAAAATTACATCAGTCGCTGGTGCAATAAACCAGCCACAGCGACCGATAACAGTTATGTCTGACGACCATAGCAAGTTGGCCCCACTCCTTCCCATCTCGAACAGGACAGTGAAACGACTTCGCGCCAATGATAGTGTGCATCCGCATGTGAAAGTAGGTCATCGTCAGACTCCTTACAAATAGAAAACCCCCAGGTGAAAACTTGGGGGTTTTTTATTTGCAGGTTTGAAGAATGAACTGCTCGAACGCAGGTCACTTGGGGCGAGTAATGAGCTTCCCTTGCGCGCTTCTTCCTTGGAGGGGATGCTGATTTTGCGATACAATTGCGTTCCATGACTAAGTACATATTTATTACCGGCGGCGTTGTCTCTTCCTTGGGAAAAGGCATCGCCGCCGCTTCACTTGCGGCTATCCTGGAATCGCGTGGCCTGAAGGTTACGATGCTCAAATTGGATCCGTACATCAATGTCGATCCGGGCACAATGAGCCCGTTCCAGCATGGTGAAGTCTTTGTGACCGAAGACGGCGCAGAGACCGACCTGGATTTGGGGCACTACGAGCGTTTCATTTCGGCCAAGATGCGCAAGGCCAACAACTTCACCACCGGGCAGATCTACGAAAGCGTGATCCGCAAGGAACGTCGCGGCGAATATCTGGGCAAAACGGTGCAAGTGATTCCGCACATCACCAACGAGATTCAGGCCTTCATCGAACGCGGTGCTGCCGCCTCACACGACGGCAAGGCGGACGTGGCGATCGTCGAAATAGGTGGTACGGTAGGTGACATCGAATCGCTGCCATTCCTCGAAGCGGCACGTCAGATGGGGCTGCGTATGGGGCGTCACCAAGTGGCGTATGTTCACCTCACATTGGTTCCCTATATCGCTACTGCTGGCGAGCTGAAGACCAAGCCAACGCAACACAGTGTTCAAAAGTTGCGCGAGATAGGTATTTTTCCAACCGCATTGCTGTGCCGCGCAGATCGTCGCATTCCGGACGACGAGCGTGCAAAAATTTCGCTATTCGCCAATGTACGCGAAGACAGTGTTATTTCGATGTGGGACGCGGACAGCATCTACAAGGTACCGCAGATGCTGCACGAGCAAGGGCTTGATCGCATCATTTGCGAAGAGCTTGCCCTGAATGCGCCGCCTGCAAACCTGACGGTATGGCAGAACCTCATTAAAGCGCAGGAAAATCCGCAGCACGAGATCACCATCGGCATGGTTGGCAAATATGTCGATCTCACCGAGTCGTACAAATCGTTGATCGAAGCATTGCGCCATGCGGGTATCCATACCGCTACACGCGTGAACATCGAATATCTGGATTCGGAAGTCATCGAAACCGAAGGCACCGACTGCCTGAAAAATCTCGATGCGATCTTGGTGCCGGGCGGTTTTGGCGTGCGCGGTACGGAAGGCAAGATCGCTTCGATTCAATATGCACGGGAAAACAAAATACCTTATCTCGGCATCTGTCTCGGCATGCAACTGGCAGTTATAGAGTATGCGCGTCATGTGGCCGGCATGAGCGATGCAAACAGCACAGAGTTCAATCTCGAATCCGAACACCCGGTGGTAGCACTGATTACAGAGTGGCTGGATCGAGACGGCAAGGTAGCGAAACGCAGTGCCGATTCGGACATGGGCGGTACCATGCGCCTGGGTTCGCAACGCTGTCCCGTGAAGCCAAATACGATGGCGCAACGGATATACGGCGATGAAGTGAACGAACGCCATCGCCACCGCTATGAAGTGAACAACCATTATGTCCCGGCGCTGGAGAAGACCGGCTTGATCATTTCCGCGCGTACACCATCGGAAGATTTGCCGGAGATGATGGAGTTGCCTCAGACCATGCATCCGTGGTTTGTCGGTGTGCAGTTCCACCCGGAGTTTACCTCGACACCACGTACCGGACATCCGCTATTCAAAGCCTATGTCGAAGCAGCCGTGAAGCATAAGGAGGCTGTATGAAATTGTGCGGGTTCGAAGTCGGCCTGGATAAGCCCTTGTTCCTGATCGCCGGTCCCTGCGTGATCGAGTCCGAACAAATGGCGCTGGACACGGCGGGCCGGTTGAAAGAGATATGTCTGAAGCTTGGCATTCCGTTCATCTACAAATCTTCCTACGACAAGGCTAATCGCAGCTCCGGCAAGACATTCCGAGGCTTCGGCATGGAAGCAGGGTTGAAGATACTGGAAAAGGTCAAGGCGCAGATCGGGGTGCCGGTGCTGACCGATGTACATAGCGAAGATGAAATCGAGCCTGTCGCCGCCGTGGTGGATGTGCTGCAGACACCCGCATTCCTCTGCCGCCAGACCGACTTTATCCATGCCGTGGCGAAAGCCGGCAGGCCGGTGAACATCAAGAAGGGACAGTTCCTTTCCCCTTGGGATATGAAGAACGTGGTGGACAAGGCGCGTGAAGTAAGCGGCGGCGACACGATCATGGTTTGCGAACGCGGTGCATCTTTCGGCTACAACAACCTGGTTTCGGATATGCGCTCTCTGGCAGTCATGCGCAACACCGGGTGCCCGGTGGTGTTCGATGCCACGCACTCGGTGCAGTTGCCCGGCGGGCAAGGAACAGCGAGCGGCGGTCAGCGCGAGTTCGTGCCAGTATTGGCACGTGCCGCTGTAGCAGCCGGGGTGGCGGGGGTGTTCATGGAGACGCATCCCGATCCAGCAAAAGCATTGTCGGATGGTCCAAACGCCTTCCCGTTGGGACACCTGCAAGAATTGTTGCAGACGCTGAAAGCGCTGGACGCATTGGTGAAGCAGCAAGGTTTTATCGAAGAGATCGTTAACTTGAAAAGTGTGTGAGCGAAGGAAAAATAAGAATGAGTGCAATAGTTGATGTCATAGCGCGTGAGATTCTGGATTCCCGTGGCAATCCTACGGTGGAAGCGGATGTGTTGCTGGAGTCGGGGGTAATGGGACGCGCAGCCGTGCCGTCCGGCGCGTCGACCGGTACGAAGGAAGCGGTTGAATTGCGCGATGGCGACAAGAAGCGTTATCTGGGCAAGGGTGTGTTGAAGGCGGTGGAAAATGTGAACACCGAGATTGCCGAAGCGATCATCGGCCTGGATGCTGCCGAACAGGCGTTTATCGACCAGACCATGATCGATCTGGACGGCACCGAAAACAAATCCCGCCTCGGCGCAAATGCGATCCTCGCAGTATCCATCGCGGTCGCCAAGGCGGCTGCCGAGGAGTCCGGTTTGCCGTTGTATCGCTACTTCGGTGGTGCGGCGCGCATGGAGATGCCCGTGCCCATGATGAATGTCATCAACGGCGGCGCGCATGCTACCGGTGGTGCCGACATGCAGGAATTCATGATCATCCCGGTAGGCGCGCCGAGTTTCCGCGAAGCCTTGCGCTATGGCGCGGAGGTGTTCCACGCACTCAAGGCTGTGCTGCATCATCGCGGCCTGCCGACCACCGTTGGCGACGAAGGCGGCTTTGCACCGGCGCTGGGTTCCAACGAAGCAGCGCTGAAGGTCATCGTCGAAGCCATCGAGGCGGCTGGCTATATCCCGGGAACGGATGTGGCGATCGGCATGGATCCGGCGGCTTCCGAGTTCTACAAGGACGGAAAATATCATCTGAAGGCGGACGGCTTGTCGCTCACCTCGCAGCAGATGGTCGATCTGTATGCAACCTGGGTGGACAAGTACCCCATCGTTTCCATCGAGGACGGCATGAGCGAACTCGACTGGCCGGGCTGGAAGATGCTGACCGAGCGTTTGGGCAAGACCATCCAGCTGGTCGGCGACGACGTGTTTGTGACCAACACCAAAATCCTGCGCGAAGGCATCAAACAGGGTATCGCCAATTCCATTTTGATCAAGGTCAACCAGATAGGTACCCTGACCGAGACGTTCGCCGCCATCGAGATGGCGAAGCGCGCGGGTTATACCGCCGTGATGTCTCATCGTTCCGGTGAGACTGAAGACTCCACCATCGCCGATCTCGCGGTTGGAACCAACGTCATGCAGATAAAGACCGGCTCCCTGTCCCGTTCCGACCGCATGGCGAAGTACAACCAGCTGCTGCGCATCGAGGAAGACCTCGGAGACAGCGCCTCCTATCCCGGTCGCGAGGCTTATTACCAGTTAGGCTGATGCGTGTTGTCACCTACATTCTGCTGGCTCTTCTCCTGCTGTTGCAATATCCGCTCTGGCTGGGGAAGGGCAGTTGGCTGAAAGTGTGGGACATGGGGCAGCAAGTGGAAGCCCAGAAGCAAATCAACGACCAGACCCAAAAACGCAATGCTGCACTGGATGCAGAAGTGCGCGATCTAAAACGGGGAACCGATGCCATCGAAGAGCGCGCGCGCAGCGAGCTCGGCATGGTCAAGCAGGGCGAGATATTCTTTCAGGTAGTTGGCGAACAGGCTGCAGCGGTTTCCGCCGTTGCCGCGGCAACACCGCCGAAAGACAAGGTCAAGTAATGACTGTAGGTTGATCCCGCCCAGTGCGAGACTGCAATTCCGAGATGTCCAACGCGATCCGGATCAATTCTTTCAACGCTTCTTGCGCATCCAGATGATGCCGCGAGACATCCGCTTCAAACGCTTCCAGATACATGCGTAAAGTTGCTCCCTCTGTCCCCGTGCCGGACAGACGGAAAATGATGCGCGATCCGTCGCTGAACAGGATACGCAGCCCCTGGCCTTTGCTGATGCTGCCATCCACAGGATCGGTATAGCTGAAGTCGTCGCACATTTGTACGGTGTAGTTACCGAACTGCTTGTTTGTCAGCGAAGAGAAATTCTCGCGCAGATGTTGTATCACGCCATTGGCAGCTTCGGTAGGCAAACCTTCATAGTCGTAGCGCGAATAGAAGTTACGACCGTATTTCGCCCAGTGCTCGCGGACTATGGTTTCGACAGATTGCCCGCGCACGGCCAGGATGTTCAGCCAGAACAGCACCGCCCACAGCCCGTCCTTCTCGCGCACATGGTTGGAGCCGGTGCCGAAACTTTCCTCCCCGCATAGCGTGACCTTGCCGGCATCCATCAGGTTGCCGAAGAATTTCCAGCCGGTCGGCGTTTCATAACACGGGATGTCTAACACCTTTGCCACGCGGTCCACTGCTGCGCTGGTGGGCATCGATCTGGCAACACCCGCCAGTCCCTGTTTGTAGCCCCCCGCCAGCGTTGCATTGGCAGCAAGCAGGGCGAGACTGTCCGAAGGGGTGACGAAGAAACGTTTGCCGAGGATCATATTGCGGTCGCCGTCGCCATCCGATGCTGCACCGAAATCCGGTGCTTCCGCACCGTACATGATCTCTACCAGGTCATGCGCATAGGTCAGGTTGGGATCGGGATGACCTCCGCCGAAATCTTCCAGTGGTACGCCGTTCATCACGCTGCCGGCTGGTGCACCGAGACGCCTCTCCAGTATCTCTTTGGCATAAGGCCCGTTTACTGCGTACATTGCATCGAACTTGATCTTGAAGCCGCTTTTGAGAAGCGTACTGATAGCGGGAAAATCAAAGAGGGACTCCATCAGCTCTGCGTAATCGCTGACCGGGTCGAACACTTTCACCTTCATGTTGCCCAGGTTGGTCTCGGTCAACTGGTCGATTGTAATATCCATGGTATCGAGGATGCGATAACTGGCGATCGCCTTGCTCTTGGCATAGATCGCCTCGGTCACCGTCTCGGTGGCCGGGCCGCCATTGCTGCTGTTGTACTTGATGCCGAAATCGCCATCCGGTCCGCCGGGGTTGTGGCTCGCGGAAAGGATGATGCCGCCGAATGTCTTGTATTTGCGGATCACGGAGGATGCCGCCGGGGTGGAGAGGATGCCGCCCCGTCCCACCAGGACCTGACCGAAACCGTTCGCTGCAGCCATTTTCAGAATGGTCTGGATCGCCACACGGTTGTAATAACGCCCATCGCCACCCAAAACCAGCGTCGCACCTTGCGGGGCCGCGATGCTGTCGAAGATGCTCTGTACGAAATTTTCCAGGTAGTGCGGTTGCTGGAAGGTTGGAACCTTCTTGCGCAGTCCGGAAGTACCGGGTTTCTGGTCGGGGAAGGGCTGGGTAGAAACGGTGCGGATGTTCATCAAACAACCTTTCGTGTGAAATTGCCGATCATGTCTCGCCGGCCAAATCATACCATCGGCCATGTCAGAACGGCCCCGGATTCTGCCAGTCGGGGTAAGCTAGCGTACTTTTATCGCACCTTTTACTCATGAGTTACAGTACTGCCCAGCAAATACTTCGCGACACTTTCGGATATTCCTCATTTCGCGGCGCGCAACAGGCCATTGTCGAGCATGTCGTCAATGGCGGTGACGCGCTGGTGCTCATGCCCACGGGCGGGGGGAAATCGCTGTGCTACCAGATTCCGGCGATGTTGCGCGAAGGCGTCGGCATCGTGGTGTCGCCGCTGATCGCATTGATGCAGGATCAGGTCGATGCGCTCAAGCAGCTCGGCGTACCCGCGGCTTTTCTCAACTCCAGCCTTGAAGCCGAAGAGGCACGCGAGGTGTCGCGGCGACTGATGCGCGGCGAGTTGAAACTGCTGTATGTCGCCCCCGAGAGACTGATGACGGAAGGATTCCTGAATCAGGTGGAGCACCTGCAGCAGGAGAACCGGATCGCCCTGTTTGCCATCGACGAAGCACACTGTGTCTCGCAATGGGGGCACGATTTCCGCCCTGAATACCGTGCGCTGACCGTGTTGCACGAACGTTTTCCCGGTGTGCCGCGCATCGCGCTGACCGCCACGGCGGATGCGCCGACGCGGCGCGAGATTGTCGAGCGCCTGGCGCTGGACAGGGCTAACCAATTCGTCTCCAGCTTCGATCGTCCCAATATCCGTTATCGCGTCACACTCAAGGACAATGTCCGCAAACAATTGCAGAGTTTTCTTGAAACTGAACACCCCAACGACGCGGGCATCGTGTATTGCCTGTCGCGCAAGAAGGTTGAGGAGACTGCGGCGTGGCTCAAGGAGCAGGGCTGGGATGCCTTGCCGTATCACGCCGGGCTGGATGCTTCCACTCGCAGTGCAAACCAGAAACGTTTCCTGCGCGAGGAGGGCATCATCATGGTTGCCACCGTCGCGTTCGGCATGGGCATCGACAAGCCCAACGTACGTTTTGTTGCACATCTCGATCTGCCCAAGAGCATGGAGGGTTACTATCAGGAAACAGGCCGGGCCGGGCGCGACGGTCTGCCGGCGAACGCCTGGATGGCTTACGGGCTGGGCGACGTGGTCTCCATGCGCCAGATGCTGCTGTCCGGCGATGCGCCAGATGAGCGCAAGCGTGTCGAACTGCAAAAGCTCGATGCGCTGCTCGGCTTCTGCGAATCCACCGCCTGCCGCCACCAGAGCCTCCTGCGCTATTTCGGCGAAGAGCATCCCGGCGATTGTGGCGAGTGCGACAACTGCCTCACGCCCGTGGATACCTGGGATGCCACAAAAGCCGCGCAGATGGCACTGTCCTGCGTCTATCGCACCGGGCAGCGTTTCGGTGTCGTGCATCTGATCGACGTTCTGCTGGGCAAACCTACGCCCAAGGTCGATCAGTTCAACCATCAGCAACTTTCCACCTTCGGCATCGGCAAGGATCTGGCGCAGACGCAATGGAGCAGCGTCTATCGCCAACTCGTTGCGGCCGGATTCATCAATGTGGACATGGAAGGCTATGGCGGATTGAAGCTGGCCGAGGCCGCGCGCCCCGTACTGCGCGGAGAACAGGAAATCTGGTTGCGCCGCGACGCCGAACCGGCCAAGCGAAAAACCAGCAAGGCCGAACGCGGTTCGCGCCTGCGCGAAGCTTTTGCTGGCGCCAACGAAGACCCGCTGTGGCAGGCACTCAAGGCCAAACGTACAGAACTCGCGCGCGAACAAGGGGTGCCGCCCTATGTCATCTTTCACGACACCACCTTGCTGGAAATCCTCAATCGCAAACCGCAGACGCTGGACGAAATGGCACAGGTCAGCGGCATCGGACAGGCCAAGCTGGCGAAGTATGGTGATGCGTTCCTGCAGGTGGTGGAGGATGTGGCGAATGGGGTATGAACGGCCCGGATCGTTTTCGAGATTGAAGCCTGTCGCCACTTGAGGCAAGATGCGTCTCCGGGATGTTTCCCAAGTAAATGCAATATCCAACCAACACATAGAGAACAGACATGGGCGCACAGTGGAAAGCCAGGCACAAGGAAGTCGCAGCGAACGCAAAAGGCAAGATATTCGGCAAACTCTCCAAGGAAATCATGGTCGCCGCCAAAGGCGGCGCCGACCCGAGCTTGAATTCGCGCCTGCGCCTTGTGGTCGAACAGGCCAAAAAAGCCTCCATGCCCAAGGACACGCTGGATCGAGCCATCAAGAAAGGGGCTGGCCTGCTCGACGGTGGAGCGCAATTGGAACGTCTCGTGTATGAAGGCTTCGCCCCGCACCGTGTGCCCATCATCGTCGAGTGCCTATCCGACAATATCAATCGCACCAAGGCGAGCATGAACGTGTTGTTCCGCAAAGGCCAGCTTGGCGCCGAAGGCTCCGTTTCATGGGACTTCAGTTACGTCGGCATGATCGAAGCCACACCGAACTCAAAGGATGCCGACCCGGAAGTCGCCGCGATTGAAGCAGGCGCACAGGATATCGAAGCTTCCGAAGAGGGCGCAACCCTGTTCATCACCGATGTCACCGACGTGGACACCGTGTGCAAGGCACTGCCCGCGCAAGGCTATACCGTCATCTCCGCCCAACTTGGCTATCGCCCGAAGAATCCGGTCACACTCGGCAATGACGCCGAGCGTGAAGAGGTGGAAGCCTTCCTTGAAGCCATTGACGAGGATGACGACGTGCAGAACGTCTACGTGGGATTGGCGGGCTAAAGCCGTAGGGCCAAAGCTCGCATAGTACTCAGCCTTCGCGCATATCAAGAGCGCGCCCTATGTTGGTCATCAATCTGCCGAGTTCCCGATCGATTATCCCGATCAAGGATTCGACCTCATCAAAGGCTCCGTTCTTGATTTTATTTTCCAGGATTTCGGCCTGAGCTTGCAGGTATTCCGCACCGAGGGTGCCGGCGATACCTCTGAGAGTGTGGGCAAGTCTTTCCGCCGTCTTTGGGTCGTTTGATGCCAGAGCGTCCCGGATATTCCGGGCTGCGTCTTTTTGGTTAATCCTGAATTTCTCAAGCAACGAATAATACAGGCCTATATTTCCGCCTATCCTGCGCACGCTTTCCGCCACCTTGACACCCGGCAAGTCAGGCAGAGACACCGGTGCGGATGCTGCGGCGACCGGGGGAGGAGATGCACTTTCCGCAAGCCTTGCAGGGTGTATCCATTTTGCAAGAGTAGCGATCAGCCGGTCCGGATCGAGGGGCTTGCCGATATGGTCGTTCATGCCCGCAGCCAGGAATGCATTTTGCTCACTGACGTATACATTGGCCGTCAGGGCGATGATGGGCAAATTGGCAAGCGCCGGATTCTTGCGAATCTCACGGGTGGCGGTTATGCCGTCCATAACCGGCATCTGCATGTCCATCAACACGCCATCGAACGGTTCTTCCTGTAGTCGTGCAATCGCTTCTTCGCCGTTCTCGGCCATGGCAACCCTGATTCCAAAACTCTCGAGCAATTCTCGCGCGACTTGCTGATTGATTTCGTTGTCTTCCACAAGCAGCAAGTAGGCTCCCCGTACCTGAGCGACCAGTGCAGGATTGAATTGCGCGCCGATTATCCTGAACTTTCCGGTAGCCCATTTCTCAAGGCCGAATATGTTGGCGATGGAATCGAACAATTTCTTTTGCTTGAACGGCTTTTCCAATACCCCGTCAATCACTTTGTCATTTATAAGTGCAGGAATTCCGCTCTGTCCATAACCCGCGATCATCAGCACCTTAGGTTTGACGGTCAATTCAGGCATCTCGCGCAGTTCCCGCGCCAGTTCCAGGCCGCTCATCTGCGGCATCTTCCAATCGAGGATGGCCAGGTTGAAAGGCCGTCCTTCCTTGTTTGCCTTGCGCACCGTGCTCAATGCATCGCGTCCATTGTTCGCAACGGAGACATCGAACGAGAATGACTCCAGATAATTCTTCAGGATCAGCAGGCTGTTCTCGCTGTCATCAACCGCGAGAACACGCATGCCGCCCAGTCCGGTGAATTCGGTGTGCGGAATGTCTGCCTGTTGTTCCGCTTTGAAACAACTGACCGTGAAGATGAATTTCGAACCGAGGCCGGGTGTGCTCTCTACCCAGATCTTGCCGCCCATGATTTCGATAAGGCGCTTGCTAATCGTCAGTCCCAGACCGGTTCCGCCAAATTTGCGCGTGATGCTGGTATCGGCCTGGGTAAATGGGCGAAACAACTTTTCGATTTCCGGTTGTGACATCCCTATTCCCGTGTCCTTTACGGTAAACCGCAGAAAGACCTGGTCACCCTCTTCCTTTTCCAGCTCTGCACTAACCACGACCTCTCCCTTGGGCGTGAACTTGACAGCGTTGCCGGCCAGGTTGATCAGCACCTGGCCCAGGCGAAGGGGGTCCCCGATCAGAACAGAAGGAACATCGGGGGAGGTCTCGATGAGAAGTTCGAGATTCTTCTCCTGAGCCTTGACACCCAGAATCGTGGCAAGATTGTCCATGACGTCATCCAGTTCGAACGGGATCCTGTCCAGCTCCATTTTCCCGGCCTCGATTTTGGAGACGTCCAGTATGTCGTTGAGGATGCCCAGAAGCGATTTCGCAGAACTGTGTATCTTCTGGAGATAATCCTGCTGTTTTCCGGACAACTCTGTCTGCAAGCAGAGATGGCTTAAGCCAATGACGGCATTCATCGGGGTGCGAAGCTCGTGGCTCATGTTGGCAAGGAACTCGTCCTTGATATGGCTCGCGGCTTCGGCACTGCTTCTTGCAGCCTCGGCCGCCTTCAGCTTCTGAATCTCCTGCTCTAATTCGCTGTTGACCAGCACCAGCATCTTGTTCCGGTTCTCCACCACTTTCTCCAGCACCACGATGCCCCGGTTGACTAGCAGCGTCAGCACCCCAATGACGAACAGCATGAACGTGCCGATTATCGCTCCCGAGCCTTGTGCCGTTTCCGATCGACCTATGGCCTTCCGTATGGTTTCCTGGAATTCCTTCTCTGCGGTATCCCGGTACGAGGTTGCCGCCGCAGTGTAGGCATTGCGCAGATCCCGCAATTGCTTTATCTGCTGCTGACTGGGCAGATCCTTCTTTGCCATCATTCTCTGCGCCACATTGAACGCCAAGCTGTAGAAGGCATTGAAATCGGATTTCAGTTTTTCTATCTCATTCGTGTGTGCCGTATCAATCTCTTCCATGGATTCATAACGGCTTAGAATCTCGGATGACTTGGCTTTGGAAGCTTCCAGATAATCCACCTCGCCGGTTGCGGCAGCCGCATTCAGCGATTCCACGACCCCCTCGAAACTCTTGAGGTTTTCCCCCGCCGCATTGAGTATCGGGAATTCGGCATCGCGGATTTCCTTGAGCAGCGCATTCCCTCCGGACAGGACCAGTGAAGAGTAAATCAGGTAAGCGACAAAACTGGCCACAGAAATGGAAGGTACCAGCATCAGCTTCAATTTCAGTGGATAGTTGCGAAATCGATTTATTTTCACGGTCAATCCGCCTTACGGTTTCAGAACGACTCTGACGCTGCGATTCACAGCGCTCTTGTCGATATATCCGATGGCGTTCGGATTGCCGGCGACGGCCTTTCTGACGGCCGCGTCACCCATTATGAGCTGCGGCGGGCGGCCTTCTCCCGTGAAAATGATCTTGGCCCAGTATGCAGTGAGTTGCGAAGCATTCTTGTGGGTGACTTTGGAATAGAACTCATCCCTGATGGCACTTCCTTCAGGCTGGTCTATGGGAAAGGCGGTGCGCCCATTCGGAAAGGTAACGACTTTGCCGAGGAATATCTTGGCAGTCTGCTCTGCAGTCAGACTGGTAACCGAACTCTTTGAAGAAACGACGACAACCACCTCAGCCTGTGCGCTAAAGGCAATAGATAACAAGGCAAGCAGCAGCGTAAACTTCCAGCCATTGTGCAATATCGTCAGTGTTCCCATGCTGTGCCGGACGGCTAGAAGACGAAGTCGACAACTGCAGAGATGACATGGAACGTCGTACCGTAGAGGATAACGTTCGCCGGAACATTGATGAGGTAACCGTTTGAGTTGTCGCTCAGCGTGACGCGATCGTACTGCATTTTGAAATCGAAATTTCTCATGAAGTCCCAGCGCACACCAAAGCTGTCCGTACTCTGCGCCCGGTTGGCCAATTGCAGGTCGTAAGCGCTCGGTGGCGGGGAAGACTGAATAAAGGAACCTGAGCTATTCTGGCTGTGCGTCAAATACGGCGTGAACTTATTGATGCGATAGCCGGCGCTGACATACATCGCGCTGGACAGATAAGTTGAGCGACGCTGTATCCACTCGGACATGACGAACCAGTCGCCCGGGTCGTAGTTGGCCCCGAGAGAGAGATCGCTGTTTTGGATCCATGGTCCGGTCATCCCCGTCAAAATATACTCGGTCGAGGACATTCGCTGCTGGTAGCCGGCGTGATATGTGGCCTGCCCGTATTCCAGCGTATCGAATATTCCCCACATTTCTCTGGAAGTCGTGACACTGTTGGGCCTGTCGAGCGTGTTTCTGCCGTATATGGTCTTGACGGTATTCACGGAATCGCCGATTTCGGTGCGGTACATGGCATCTATGCCATCGCTGCTCGGAATGGAAAGTTGATGGTACAGGTCTACAGGCGGTGTGACCCACGTATAGCTATATCCGACATCCCAATTTTCGGAATCCATGAAAGTCGGCAATGCGATGCGTCCGACCCGCATATAGAAATTCGGAGTAAATGCATATTTCACGCTGAACCATTCGACCTCCGGCCGGTAAGTGCCATCGGCGTGATACTCCGAATCGATCTGCAACAAGGCAGAGACTTTGGGGGAGAAATTGGCATTCAAGTGCGCTGCAAACCTGCTGTTGTTGGTTGCCGACCAATCGTTGCTCAGGCCGGCGCCCTTGGGTGTGGCAGTGTCCACGACATAATCCCCCAACCCTTGACTGGAGTGCGATAAACCAAGCGTGCCGAACCCGCCCAATTTGAACATCGGCTGTTCCGTCGCGACATTGTTCGTGGCGGAGGCGGTTTGATCTGCGTCAGCGATGGAAATGCCAGCGGAGAACAGCGCAAGGACGGCCAGACAATTCAGTTTTGTCATAAAGTTCACATTAATATGAAACGATCATGTTTCATCGCTCAGGTTGATTTCAGAATACTTCAAACGTTGCGTTCAAACGACGCTTGCCCCGGAATATCTCAAGCGACAAATTGCCGAGGGCGGAATCGTGATGCCGAATTTCTTGATCAATGTCCAAATTGCGTGTCGCAGGCCGATTCAAAGTACATCCTTCCTGAGCTAGTCGAGCGAGCAGTCGCAAGACACGAAGGGTATGGCCAGAAATGGCACCCCATACCCCTATCATCCTGTCCGCCCCAATGCTTCAGAACGCGCGTCATATAAGGCACTGCCTGTCGTGGTCGGTAGCGCTCGGTGGCGGGCTTTCCGGGACGGTCAGAATTTGACGAAAGGACTGCCCCAAAGCATCTTTATAACTTCTACCAGTTCGGAAGATGACTGCTTTGCAGTACCTTGCAGGCGGGTATTTTCATTCCTGAGGTAATCCATGACAAACTTGATCTTGATATGCGTCTTGACACGTGCAATCAGTATGGGTGCGTTGATCGGTTTGTGAATGAAGTCCGATGCGCCAACCGAGAAACCGGTCTCTTCGTATTCATCTTCATTCTTGGACGTGATGAAGATAACCGGTATGTCCACGAGCTTCGGATTGGCTTTCAGTCGGCGGCACGCCTCGAAGCCATCGATATCCGGCATCATGACATCAAGGAGGATCAGATCGGGAGGGTTGGCAAATGCGTCATCAAGAGCTGCTTTTGCGTTGTTGAACAATTTCAGCGAATATTCCTTCGCCAGAATCGACTCCATGATCATCAGGTTTTCATCGGCGTCATCCACAATCAGGATCTTTGGGCGTACCAACACCGTAGGTTGGGTCCTGGAATCTTCTATGTTGCTCATCATGTTCTCCTTAAATTGTGTTCTATGACTAACCATGCCTTGAATAATATCGTATAGCCAGAATTTTAAATCATTCTCGACGCGAAAGAACAAAAATGCAACGCCCGCTACCCGGCGCATCGCGTCGATACTGACCGGCGGTAAGGATGAATGCGACAAATGGCGGAATTCCCGTTTCAGCCTTTAGTCTGAAGGATGTCCGCTCCGTGCCGGACCAGGCTTAAAGTTATGCACTCAAGGGTGGCGTGAAGGGGGCTCGAACGTATTTGTCGAATCTGCAACAACATCGAAGTCGAATTTCGCGATTACCGGATTTGAATCGCAATTGATTTTGACTGATTGTCTTGCATGCAATGTCGAAGGATAGATGCGTCCGTGACGCAACTATCCAGTGAATTAACTTCCAAATCTGAGAAGCGATGGTGAAAGGAATCGGAGGCAGCAGCAGAAAATTGATTTCGTGGAATACGGCAGGACGTATCGGCTTTACTGCCGTTTTCTTTTTCTGGATATACATGACCTGGGATAGCACAACCGACCTGGACAGCAGATTGAATTCGGTTGCGGACCAGAATACCGCGATCCACAATATTCAAGTTGACTTCAAGAACGAAGTCCAGCAATGGAAAGACCTGCTGTTGCGCAGCACCAGCCAGGACGCCGCGGACAAGAACTGGAGCGCCTTTGACGCGCTGTTCCGGAAAGTCGCGGCGGAAGCGCAGGACATCATTCGCCAGAGCGAATCGCCTGCCGTCAGTGACCAGCTTAAAATGTTTGTCGATGCGCACGAGGCGAACCACGCGCTATACGAAAGGAGCCTGGAATTGCTGATCAGAAACAATTTCGACCCTCGCCCGTCCGACGCCGTCGTCAAGGGTATTGACCGTCCTGCACTTGAACATCTCGAAGCTGCCGAAACAAGCATGCAGGAGGACAAGAGACGGATAAACAGGACGCTGGTTGATGCGGCGCGAAACAATCTCGAGCAGAATCTTTTCGTTTTGTCATTTCTCGCTTTATTGGCGGTATGGATGCCGAAATACTAGGGCGGAACGTGTCGGCTCCGTGCGGAACCGGATGTGTTCTTTGCAGTGAGTCCCCGACTGCGCGCCGGACGCCGACAGGGCGTCAGGGTGAGAAGATCAAGACACTGGGGCGTTTGTTCGCAATCTATTCGACGACAGCTTCCTTGTCCCTGGGGATTTGAATTATTCCGGTGTTGAAGTTGTATTCGAACAGGTCCCCATAGCGTCCCCATTCGATGGCCACACGCAAAGCCGAGATGGCCTCGGTTTCATTCAGTGTGAAACGCAGCAGTCTGAGGAACAGGTCTTCGTGCAGGTCGCCGGAGGGGTCCTGCTTCAGGCCGTGGTGGATGTAAGCCACCAAAGGCACGTTTTCGATCAATTGCCGGCCGAAGATCAGCTGGCGTTCCGGCGTGTTGGCATGCACATATTCTTCACCCAGGGGAGTGATGATGATGTCGCCATGATCGAGGTGAGCGAAGCCCAGCAGGGTCAATGCCCGCGATACGTTCAAGAGCTCCTGGTCGGTGAGTTCCGTTTCCTCGGCCAGCTTGGGCAGGTCTGCACGGCCGAGGAATGGCTCGTCGGCCAGCAACTCCAGAATGCCTTCCATGCGGGCGATGTCCGCTTCCGGCAGCCTGTCCCCCAGCTGCAGTTTGACCTCCTTCTCGGTGATGCGTCCCGGGCGCAACGCGCCGGCCGTCATCAGCCCATATACGTTGTCGATCAGGGCGCGGACTTCCTGGCTTTCCACTTCTCGCGGGCGTCCCAGGGTCACCGGCAATTCGTCCCGGACTCTTCCGGGGTCACTGGCGAAGATCAGGACCCGGTCGGCCATCATGACCGCTTCTTCAATATTGTGCGAAACGACGAGGATCGCCTTGGTTGGCAGCTGCTTTGTCTGCCACAGTTCCAGGATCTCGTCGCGCAAGCGCTCTCCGGTCAGCACATCGAGCGCCGAAAATGCCTCGTCCATCAGCAGGACTTCGGGTTCAAGCACCAGGGCGCGGGCGATGCCGACGCGCTGACGCATACCACCGGATAACTCGCGGGGCAGGGCGCCCTCGAATCCCGACAGTCCGATCAGCTCGATCGCCGCTTCGGCACGCCGTGCCCTGTCGGCAGGCGGCATTCCTTTCGCCTCAAGTCCCAATTCGACATTCTTTTGCACGGTGAGCCAGGGGAACAGCGCGAAGGACTGGAACACCATGCTGATGGCGTGTGCCGGTCCGTAGAGCGGAAGTCCCCGATACAACACCTGACCGCGATCTGCGGCGATCAGCCCGGCCATGATGCGCAGCATCGTGGACTTGCCCGATCCGGACTGGCCCAGCAATGCCACGATCTCTCCCTCGTTCAGGGTGAAGTCGACGCCTTCCAGGACGGATCGGGAAGAGCCGTCGGCGGAGCGGAAAGATTTGCCGACGGATTTGAGTTCGATGACAGGTGTAGCCATTACGCGAGTCCTCAGAAATGCAGGCGGTCTTCGGCCATACGATAAAGCCGGCGCCAAACAAAATGGTTGAATCCCATGACAAAAATGCACATTACGCCGATCCCCAGTGCGATCCGGGGGAAGTCGCCGATTGCAGTCTTTTCCGCGATGTAACTGCCGATGCCGTGAGCCTGTACGGTGGTGCTGCCCCAGGTCACATACTCGGCAACGATGCTGGCGTTCCATGAACCGCCGGAAGCCGTGATGGCGCCGGTGACGAAACTCGGAAAGATCGCCGGCAACAGATAACGTCGCCACCTGAGCCAGCCGCTCAGGCCAAGATTCTGCGCGGCGTAGCGCAATTCCGTCGGAACCGTGGATGCACCGGCGATGACATTGAACAAGAGATACCACTGTGTGCCCAGTATCATCAGGGGCGACAGCCAGATGTCCGGATTGAGCCCGAAGCGAACGACCACGATGACGGCCACAGGGAACATCAAATTGGCCGGAAAGGCGGCGAGAAACTGAATGATCGCCTGCGCACGCGAGGCAAGCCGGGGGTTCATTCCGATCTTCACGCCGATCGGGATCCAGATCAGGGCAGCCAGAAAGATCAGGATCACCACGCGCAGCATCGTGTAAAAACCCAGGACACAGACCCGGCCCACTTCGCTCCAGCCGACCTCGGCATGGATGAAATGAACAAGCATCCACAGGGCATAGAAGACAACGGCGGCGATCACGGCATCCCAGATGCGTTCCGGTGTCGAGGAATGTTTATGCGGCCGTGCCCGGATCGACGTGCCGTCGTAGCGGAGCCGGAAAACGGCGAACGAGCGTTCCAGCAGCCTGCCAAACGCGACAACGATCTCCTGCATCCGCTCGGTCCGGCGCATCCAGGCCAGCAACCACGAGCCCTGCGCCGTCTCGCTGCCGGATTCCTCGAACCGGAATTTGTCCGCCCAGGCGAGCAGGGGCCTGAAGAACAATTGATCGTAGAGCATCACGCCGATCAGCATCGTGCCGATGGCCCAGCCGATCGCGGGAAGGTCCCGCTGTTCAATGGCCAGGGCGATATAGGAACCGATGCCGGGCAGTTTGATGTTCTGGTTGGAAACCGAGATGGCTTCCGAAGCGACGACAAAGAACCAGCCGCCCGACATGGACATCATCATGTTCCAGAGCAGGCCCGGCATCGCAAAAGGAAGCTCCAGCCGCCAGAACCGCTGCCAGGCGGAAAGTTTGAACACCATCGCCGCCTCGATCAATTCCGCCGGCACGTTGCGAAACCCCTGATACGCGCTGAACGCCATGTTCCAGGCTTGCGAGGTGAAGATGGCGAATATCGCGGCCAGTTCCACACCGAGCAGGTTGCCCGGGAACAAGGCAATGAAGGCCGTGACGGTAATGGATAAAAAGCCCAGGATCGGAATCGACTGGAGTATGTCCAGCAACGGAACCAGCACTTTTTCCACGGCACGGTATTTCGTTGTCAGCGCGGCGAACAGGCAACTGAACAGTATCGAGGCGCCGAGTGCGATGAACATGCGCAAGGTGGTCCGCAGCAGGTAATAGGGCAGATTGACAGGATCCAGGGAGAGCGGCAGTACTTCGCCCAGCTGATAGGGGCGCGCCATCTGGTTGGCGCCATAAGCGAGCAGGACGAATATGGCCAGCACCAGGGGTAATAGGGCCCAATCCCAGCGGTTTCCGCCGGCGTCAACGACCTGTCTGGGGAAATATTGCTTGTTTGCGCTCATGTTCTATTGGTTTTCCCGGTCTGATTCCCGTCAGGACGCTCGGTTTGGCATCGGCGGAGTATAGGTGCCCGAAGGATGTTGCACAATTGATTGAATTGACCATGCCCGCACGACACCGTATATTTCAGTCCCATGCAGACTCAGCAACGCATCTCCGACAAATCAATGATCGCCAAGCGACTGTGGCTGATGGCGTCGGCCCACTGCCGCAGTTCGTTCCTGTTTTAACTTTAACGTTTTTAACCAGGCAACTGCGGGTCGACCGCGTTGCTTCATGTGCGCCCAAGACCCGCGTCAGCCAACCCCGGGGGTCTCAACAACATGGCAATTCAGACACGCAACACCTTCGCCAATCGGGATGCATTTCTCGGCATTGCTTTTGCCCTGCTCGCGGCGGTCGGTTTCTCGGCGAAAGCCATCCTGGTCAAGCTGGCCTATCACGACAGCGTGGATGCAATCACCCTGCTGGCTTTGCGCATGGTGTTCTCGGTACCGTTCTTCATCGGTGTCGCGATCTGGGCGAGGCGGCATCATGCCGAGCCGCTCGATACGCATGACCGCCTGCTGGTCCTGGGGCTGGGCGTCGTCGGCTACTACCTTTCCAGCTATCTCGATTTTCTCGGGCTGCAATATATCTCCGCCGGACTGGAGCGCCTGATCCTGTTCCTCTACCCGACCATGACGGTGATCATCTCCGCCCTGCTCTACAGGCGCGCCATCGGCAGGATGGTCATCGCGGCGATGGCATTGAGTTACGCGGGGATCGCACTGGTGTTCCTGCACGATGTGGGTGCAAAGGAGGGCAGCATCGTGCTGGGCGCATCGCTGGTGTTCGCCAGCACCTTGTCTTACTCGATCTATCTGGTGGGGGCGGGACATGCCATCGCGCGCATCGGCACGATGCGCTTCACCGCCTATGCCTCTCTGGTTGCAAGTGTGGCTTGTGTGCTGCAATTCCTGGTGATGCGTCCGCTGGCCGCGCTTGAGCTGCCGGTGCGGGTGTACGAGCTTTCCATTGCAATGGCGCTCTTTTCCACAGTCCTGCCGGTGTTCCTGTTGTCTTTTGCCATCCGCCGTATCGGTTCCGGCAGCGCCTCGCTGATCGGTTCCATCGGTCCGGTGAGCACTATCTACATGGCGTATGCGATTCTGGGCGAGAGTATCTCGTGGTTGCAGATCGCGGGATCGGCGCTGGTGCTGGCCGGCGTGCTTGTCATCAGCCTGAACAGCAGGCGCGAAGGAAAATAGGGCGGTTCAGAAGGACAGCTTGCGCAAGGCGATCCTGCCGACATCGAACAACAGCACGATACCAACGCCGGTGATGAAGGCTGTCAGCGAGTGCTGCACCGAGGGTGGCTGAAAAGAGAAAGCTCGCGCAATTGCGGGAATGTTGGTGATGGCTGCGAGTCCCGACAGCGTGCCGGCCAGTACCCATATGGCAACTGCTGAAGGCATGGAAAATATGTGCCGCAGCTGCTGTTGCGGGGACCGGGCGGAAAGGATGAGCGCAGAATTCGCCGTGACCAGGACAATGAATGCCAATGCGCGCGCTTCTTCAGCCGCGATGTTCGCCCGCAAACTCAACATGTAAAAAACCACAACAGCCAGCGTGACCAGAGCGCCTTGCGCCAGACTCACGACGAGATGCCGTGATGAAATCAGATGCTCGGTATTCAGGCGCGGCGGCTGTCGCATCAGGCCCGGACTGCCTTCCTCGGCTTCGAACACGATGGAGCAGGCGGGATCGATGATCAGTTCCAGGAAGGCGATGTGTATCGGTGCCAGGATCAGCGGCAGTCCGAAGAACAAGGGCAGGATGGACATGCCGATGATCGGAATGTGGACTGCAAGGGTGTACACCACGGCCTGGCGCAGGTTGGCGAAGATGCGGCGTCCCAGCCGGATGGCCGAAACAATCGAGCTGAAGTCGTCTTCGAGCAGCACCAATGAAGCCGCCTCGCGGGCGACGTCGGTGCCGCGTTTGCCCATTGCGATGCCGATATGGGCCGATTTCAGGGCGGGGGCATCGTTCACTCCGTCACCCGTCATGGCGACCACCTCGTCATTGGCCTTGAGTGCTTCTACGATGTCGAGTTTCTGTTGCGGGGTGACACGCGCGAAGACGTTCACCGCAGCGATGCGCTGCGCCAGTGCGGCAACGTCCGATTTTTCCAGTTCATCGCCCGTGAGCAAGTTGCCGCTATCGATACCGGCGGCAGTCGCGATGGCGCGCGCAGTGCGCGGATGGTCGCCCGTGATCATGACGACGCGTATCCCGGCGCGATGGCATTCCGCGACCGCGCCGGCCACTTCCGGACGCAGCGGATCGGCAAGTCCCACCAGACCTACGAATTCGAAATCGAAATCATGCTGGATGTCGGGCCAGCTTTTGTCGACGCTGTATTTCGCCTTGGCCACGCCCAGCACGCGCAAGCCTTGCTCCGCCATGAGTTCGGCGTCCCGGTTCAGGCGTTGCCACGCTTCCCCGGTCAGGTGGCAAAGATCGGCGATCGCTTCCGGTGCGCCCTTGGTCGCGACGACATCGTGTTTGCCCGAATCGTTGCGCCACAGATGCGACATGGCCAGGAGTTCAGGCGAAAGCTCATATTCCCGGGCCAGCGCCCAGTTCGGATGCAAGTGCTCCGTGTTGGCCAGGTATTCGCGGGCAAAGCCGTGGAATGCGAGTTCCATCGGGTCGTGGGGGGCGATCTCGCTGGCCAGCACCGCATACTCGAGCAACTCGTGGTAGGTCTCGGGCAGTTCGCTACCGGCGAGGTCGGTTGTTTTCAGCAGCTGCCCGGCAACGGACAGGGCGGTCACGGTCATCCGGTTCTGGGTCAGGGTCCCGGTCTTGTCCACGCACAACACCGTCGTTTCACCCAGCGTTTCGATGGCGTTCAGGCGCCGCGTCAGCACGCGCTGGCCGGCGATGCGGCGCGCGCCCAGGGCAAGAAAGACGATCATGATGACCGGGAACTCCTGCGGCAGAATGCCCATCGCCAGCGTGATGCCCGCAAGCAGGGCGTCCAGCCAGCCGCCGCGCAGCATCCAGTACAGCAGTGCCAGCGTGAGGCACAGGCCGATGCCGATCAACGCGAGGCGTTTGGTCAGCAGGCCGATCTCGTCACGTAACGGGGACGATTCGATGGCGATGCTTTGCAGGGATTTACCGATACGTCCCAGTTCGGTCTGGCCGCCCACCGCAGTGATACGTACCAGGCCCTGCCCGCGCACGATCAGGGTTCCGGCATAAGTCTGGTTGCTGTCGGCGAACTTGCTCACCGCTTCGGATTCACCCGTCAGCAAGGATTCGTCAGCCGCCAGTTCGTGTGCCTGCAGCACGATGCCGTCCGCGGGAACGCGATCGCCCTCGACCAGGATGACGATGTCGTCACGCACCACTTCGCGCCCGGCGATGCGCGTCGGCACGCCATCACGGATCACCAAGGCACGCGGGCTGGAGAGATCGCGCAACGCTTCGAGAGCGCTCTCGGTGCGCCGTTCCTGAAGGATGGTGACGACCATGATGATGACGACGAAACCAAGCAGTATCAAGGCTTCATTCGCATTTCCGAGAGCAAGGTAGATGGCTCCGGCACCCAGCAGCAGCAGGAACATCGGTTCGCGCGCCACTTCGCCGGCAATGGCGAACAAGGTGCGCCGCTGGTCTGCGCCAAGCTCGTTCGGCCCTTCTGCCGCAAGGCGGGCCGATGCAACTTCGTGACTGAGGCCTGGCGGAAACGCAGTGGTCATGTCAGTTCAAAAGGGTCGATTGTTTGCCGGGTAAGCTGGGGCAACTATAGCAAACTCGTACCCATACCGTTCATGTGCAGCCGGTAGGCCGGGTAGTTCTGCAGTTCGACGAAGCGTATACTGGATCGTATGGCAATCTCTGGGGGAAGAAAATGCTCCGCAAATCGATACCTGTCATCTTGTTCGTTCTGTCTGGAGGCGTTGCCGCGACAGAGGCCCGGGCTGTGCCCGATCCGCAACGCGGCGAATTGCTGTATTCGACCCATTGCATCGCCTGTCACAGCACCCAGATTCATTGGCGCGACAAAAAACTGGCCAGGGACTACCAAAGCCTCCTCGCCGAGGTTGGCCGCTGGCAGAAGTTGGGCGGACTGGGATGGAACGATGAAGATATATCGGCGGTTGCGCGATACCTGAATACGCTTCACTACCACTACCCGGCACCGTAAACACTTCATCACCATTCAGGAACATCACGATGAGAATACTTCACACGATGATCAGGACCGGAGACCTCGATCGCTCCATCGATTTCTATACCAAAGTGCTGGGCATGAGACTGCTGCGGCGGCATGAGTATCCCGATGGGAAGTTTACCTTGGCTTTCCTCGGCTACGGCGACGAGAGTGAACATGCCGTGATCGAGCTGACTTACAACTGGGATGTCGATCACTACGACCTGGGCACAGGCTATGGTCATATCGCCCTCGAGGTCGATGATGTCTATACCGCCTGTGACGAGATCAAGCGGCTGGGCGGGAAGATGGTGCGCGAAGCGGGGCCGATGAATGGCGGGACGAGGATCATTGCGTTCGTGAAGGATCCCGACGGCTACATGATCGAACTCATCGGCAAGAAAACCTGAGCTGCCAGCTCAGGGCAGCGTGGCGACGAAGTCCCCTTCAAATTCACCGACCTTCTGACCATTGCATTTCAAGACCGACGGGATGTTGATGCGGGCACGCTTGTATCTCAACAGCATCGCAACAAAGCGTTGCCATTTTTCCGGCGCGGGTGCGGCGGCTTCGGCAGTGAACTCCCCCGTGATGGGCTGTTCGTAACTCATGCTGCTCTTCTGGACCACGAGGTCTGCATGGATATCGGCGTCAGCCAGGGAGACATGAAGCAAACCCCAGGCCGAGAGAACCGCGACGGCAGAGGCGCTGCCGCCGAAAACGGTGCCATGATGGTTGGTGTTGGGTGCCAGCGGCGCAGCCAGGCGCACGACTTGAGGTGTGGCTGTTTCAACTGCCACAGCCATCGCCCTGGAAAGCGGTATATGGTCGTGGAAATAATCCTGCAACGCTTGCGGCGTCATCGCGGGAGGCTATAAACCCGCCGCGCGCTCGGCCGCCTGCACGGTGTTGGCTATCAGCATGGTAATGGTCATGGGGCCAACGCCGCCGGGAACCGGGGTGATCCATCCGGCCACTTCCTTCGCAGATTCAAAATCCACGTCGCCGCACAGCTTGCCGTCTGCCATGCGATTGATACCGACATCGATGACGGCTGCGCCGGGTTTGATCATGTCACCGGTGATCATCTTGGGCTTGCCGGTGGCGACGACCAGGATGTCCGCATCGCGCGTGAACTTGGCGAGGTCGACGGTTTTGGAGGTGCAGATGGTGACCGTGGCGTTGGCCTGCAGCAACAGCATGGCCATTGGTTTGCCGACGATGTTGCTGCGGCCGATCACGACCGCATGTTTTCCCTCGATGGGGACGCCCGCTTTTTCCAGCAATGTCATTGCGCCAAAAGGAGTGCAGGGGGCGAAGCGCATGTTGCCAGTGGATAGCGCGCCGACATTGATCGGGTTGAAGCCGTCGACATCCTTTTCCGGACTGATGGCTTCGATCACCTTGCTGCTGTCGATATGCCTGGGTACGGGCAGTTGCACCAGCAGGCCGTGTATCTTCGGGTCGGCATTCAACTCGGCGATCTTTGCCAGCAATGCGGCTTCACTGGTGTCGGCGGGCAGGGCGATATGTTCCGAGTACAGGCCGAGTTCGGCACAGGCTTTCACCTTGTTGCCGACATAGACCCTGGAGGCCGGGTCTTCGCCGACGATGATGACCGCCAGCCCGGGCGAAATCCCGCGTTCTTTCAAGGCATCTGCGCGAACTTTCCATTCGGCGCGCACTTCCTGTGCGATGGCTTTGCCGTCAATAATGCGTGCGGTCATCGTGGTCTCCCGGTGAATCAGAACTGCGGCTTGTCGGCGGATTTTTCGTAGTTGGCAACGCCAGCCATGATTTCCTTGCGTGCTTCCTCCACATCTCCCCAGCCTCCGATCTTGACCCATTTGTTGGGTTCGAGGTCCTTGTAGTGGGCGAAGAAATGCTCGATCTGCTTCAGCACGATCTCGGGTAGCTCGGTATAGTTTTTCAAACCGCGATACAGGGTGGAGAGTTTGTCCACCGGCACCGCCAGCACTTTGGCGTCGAAACCGGATTCGTCTTCCATCTTCAGCACGCACAACGGGCGGCAGCGTACCACGACGCCGCTGTTCAGCGGGACGGGGGTGATGACCAGCACATCGACCGGATCGCCGTCGTCGGACAGTGTGTGCGGGATGTAGCCGTAGTTGCAGGGGTAGTGCATCGCGGTATTCATGAAGCGATCCACGAAGATCGCGCCGGATTCCTTGTCCACTTCGTACTTCACAGGCTCGCCATGCATCGGGATCTCGATGATGACGTTGAAATCGTTGGGAAGGTCTTTGCCGGAGGGGACTCTGTTCAAACTCATGGTGCGACGCCTTTAGGTGGAAATTGAAAGGCGCGAATTGTATCACCGGGCGGCAGTCTGCCAAAGACCGCCGCCCGGTGCCGATACGAATTAATAATCGGTATAACCTTTTTCGCCTGGCGTATAAAACGTGCCTGGATCCGGCGCAATTAGTGCCGTACCGTTTTGCAGCTTCTGCACCAGGTCCGGATTGGCGATAAATGGACGCCCGAAAGCCACGAGATCGCCGCGCTGTGCGTCAAGATCGGCATTTGCGCTGGCCGCATCATAACCACCGGAAAGAATGTATTTGCCTTTGAAATTGGCGCGTATCTTGGCTTTTAGCTCCGGACTGACTGCCGGTGCCCCCATCGAGCTGTGATCGACTACGTGTATGTATACAAGGCCGATGTTGTTCAGTTCCTCGACCAGTCGCAGATACAATGCATCCGTCTTGGCGTCGGAAATGGTGCCGTTGAATGCGCCATAGGGCGATATACGCATCCCGACCCGTTCCGCGCCGATGGCGGCAACGGTAGCCTTGGCGACTTCAACCGCGAAGCGGATACGGTTCTCGACGCTACCGCCCCATTTATCGGTGCGCTGGTTCGTGGCGGTATTGAGGAACTGATCGATCAGATAGCCGTTTGCCGCATGCAACTCGACTCCATCAAAGCCTGCTTCGATCGCGCGCCTGGAAGCTGATGCGTATTCGGCGACAGCCTGGTCGATGTCGGTTTCGCTCATTTCGGCGGGAGCCGGGTGTGGCTGCATACCATTGCTGTCTGTCCACATCTCGCCGGGGGCCGCGACGGCCGAAGGGGCAACGATCCTGGTGCCAGCGGCCATGTTGGCGGGGTGGCTGACGCGTCCGGTATGCATCAATTGGATGAATGTTTTGCCGCCCCTGGCATGCACTGCATCGTTCACTTGTTTCCAACCCTTCACCTGCTCATCGCTGAACATGCCGGGAATGCGTGCATAGCCGAGTCCGTTGGGGGAGGGGGATGTGCCTTCGGTGATGATGAGACCGGCTGTTGCGCGGTCCGCGTAATATTTGGCCATAAGCTCGTTTGGCACATTGCCGGTGGCGCGTGAACGCGTCATCGGCGCCATGACGACGCGGTTTTTGAGTTGCAGCTTGCCGAGTGTGGCGGGCGTGAAAAGAGTATTGCTCATGTCGTGCTCCTTGCGGGCTTTGCCGTGAATTCCCTCCCCCGTACGGGAGAGGGATGATGCGGTATTACTGTTTGATGGACTCAACCGGAATGGACAGTGTTACTTCATCGCTTACATATGGTACGTACTTGGCCATATTGAAATCCGAGCGCTTTACCTGAACTGTTGCGTTGGCACCGCAGGCATCCTTTTTCATGATCGGGTGCGGCATGCACATGAAGGAGGTCACGTTGAGCGTCACTGGCTTTGTGATTCCCTTGATTGTCAAATTGCCTTCCACCGCAACCAACTTGTCGCCATCGAACTTGAGCTTGTCCGACTTGAAGGTGATCGTGGGATATTTTGCCGTGTCGAAGAAGTCTTCGCCCTGGATGTGCTCGTTGAACAAGGGGTATCCGGTATCGACCGACTTGGCATCGATCTCGACGTTGACAGAGCCGGTCTTGGCCGCGCGGTCTATGGTGACCGTGCCTTTCACCGTGTCGAAACGGCTGAGCTGGGTGGAATAACCGAAGTGGCTGTATTCAAAACGCGGCTTGGTATGGTTGGTGTCGAGCACGTAAGTTTCGGATGCGGCAAAAGCGACTGAAGACAAAGAGGCGGCTAAGGCCAGGGCAACTATTCTTTTCATGGTGTTCTCCTAAGTGGTTGATGAGGATAAAGCTACTTCTTGCTGGCTGATGCATTGACTACAACGTGAAACTTGACCTGTATTTCATTGGCGACCGAACTGACATCCGTCCATTCGCCTTCGCCGATTGCATAGTCGAGGCGCTTGATCTCAAAGGTGCCCTCGAATATCCCGCGTTTGCCGTCGGACTGGAAGGTGACGGGCGCGGCAACATCCTGCGTCCTGCCCTTGATGCTGAGTTTTCCGAAGGCCTGATAACGGTTGCCGCCCAATGCCTTGATCCCGGTGGAAACGAAGCTGGCGGTGGGATAGTCCTTGACGTTGAACCACTTTTTGCCGACCACTTCTTCATTGCCTTCTGCCGAGCCGGTATCGATGCTGGCCAGGTCGATATCGATGCGAGCCTGTGCCTTGGCCAGCTGGGCGGGGTCGAATGAGAGCTGCGCCGAGAACTTGTTGAACTTGCCGTCCAGCGGCACGCCCATTTGCCTGAAGCCAAAAGTGACCGCACTATCGTTCGTCTGCACTTGCTTGAATTCGAGGGCCAGGGCCGGGCCCGTCATCAGCAGCAGTGCGGCGGCGCCGGAGAGGCGCCTGATCAGGGTGTTCATTCGTTGCTCCTTGCGTAGCTTGTTCTAGTCTGGTTCAGGCGAAATGCCCGCTTCTGAAATCGTCGAGCGCCTGGTGTATCTCTTCCTGTGTGTTCATCACGAAGGGCCCGTATTGAACGATGGGCTCTTTCAGGGGCTTTCCCGCAACCAGTATCAGGCGCGCCTCTTCCGTTGCCGTCAGCGTCACGCCGTCGGCTTCCGGTGCGTTGCTCAAGATGCCCATGCGGCTGGAAGGTACCGGCGTGTCGCCGACTCTTATTGCCCCGCGATAAACGTAGAGGAACGCGTTGTGCGTGGCAGGCAACGAAGTCGAGAATGCGGATCCGGCAGGCATGTGGATATCGAGATATAGCGGCTCCGTGGTTTCGCGGGTGACGGCACCCTTTACCCCATTGCTGCTGCCGGCGATCACGCGCACGGTGACATTGTCGCCGGTGGTGTATTCCGGGATATCTCTGCTGGCAAAGTCTTTGTACCAAGGCTGCATCATTTTGCTCTGCGCGGGAAGATTGAGCCAGAGCTGGAAACCTTCCATGACCCCGTCTTTCTGTTCGGGTATTTCCGAGTGAATCACACCGCGCCCGGCGGTCATCCATTGCACGCCGCCGTTTTCCAGCAAACCTTCGTGCCCCGCACTGTCGCGGTGGCGCATACGGCCCGAGAGCATGTAGGTCACGGTTTCGAAGCCGCGATGCGGGTGATCTGGAAAACCCGCGATATAGTCGTCCGGATCGTCGCTGGCGAACGCGTCAAGCATCAGGAAGGGATCAAGCCGGTACTGCAGTTTGCCGGCGAGCACCCGGGTCAGTTTCACGCCGGCGCCATCCGAGGTGGCAACGCCTTCGATCAGGCGATCGATGGTGCGCGACTGTTGCAGCGTTGTCTGTGCGGCAGTGTTCATGTCGTTCTCCTTAGTGGAGTAAAGTGCTTGCATATTATGCGTCTCGAAAAGATAGATAAAGCCATAAATTCGGGATAGACTGTCCCATAAATGGAACAAAAAAATATCTCAGCTGATGATTACATCCTGTTTGCCACGATTGCGGATCAGGAGAGTCTGGTGCGGGCAGCCGAACATCTCGGTATGCCCAAGGCGACGGTTTCACGCCGCTTGACGAACCTTGAAGCGACGTTGGGGCAGCGCCTGCTGTTGCGCACCACTCGACGGCTTACACTCACTGAATTCGGTCAGGAATTTCTCGACCACTGCCGCCGCGTGGCGGAAGAGGTGGCTACCACGCAGGATTTTGTGCGCAGTCACGATGTGCAGCCGCATGGCCGTCTGCGCGTTTCCATGCCCGAAGACTATGCCAGGAACAATCTGTCGCGCGCGCTCGCCACCTTCATTGAGGCCTATCCGGAAATCGAGCTCGATCTCGACCTGAGTTCGCGTCTTGTGGATCTGATCGGAGAACGCTTCGATCTTGCCATCCGCATGGGCGTACTGGAAAACGATTCGACGCTGGTGGCGCGCAAGATAGACGAACAACATCTGGGCCTTTATGCCAGCCCCATTTACCTGAGCCTGCATCCGGCGCCGGTACATCCGGACGAACTGATGCAGCATATCGGCGTACGACTGCTTTCCGACCGCGGACAGCCGATACCGTGGAGACTGTCGCGCGGCAAATCCGACTGGGAAGGTGTTCCGCCCGGGAGGTTGGCGTTGAATTCCATTGGTGTGATCCAGCAATTGCTGCTGGATGGGGCGGGTATCGGCGCCCTGCCGGACCGGTTCACGCAAGAAGACGTGCGCATGAAGCGTCTGGTTCGTGTCTTGCCGGAATGGTGTCTGCCCTCCGTTTCGGCGTGGGCGGTGATGCCGATGCGCCGCTATTTGCCGGCCAAGACGCGCGCGTTCATCGAACATCTCGAGAAGTTCATGATAAAGGGCTAGCTAGTCATTCGGGATGGAGGGCACATTTCGCGCGGCATCCGCCATGCTATAAAAACAGCTACAATTACCCGAAGTCATCACCGACGACGCATATATGAAGGGATTTTATTTTGGTTAACATTCACAAGTGTCTGGCGATTATTCTTTTCTTAATCTGCGCACCGGCATTTGCCGAAAACGCGAGCGATCCGTTCCAAGAGGTCGCCTCAAAGTATCTGGCGGCGAATCCCAAGCCGGTGCTGTCGGAAGAAGCGCACAAGTACAAGGTTCAGGCCGAATTCATGGTGCAGGAAAAGCAACCGGACAAGGCTATCGTTCTTTATGGCAAGGCATTGAATGTTGCCCCGTGGTGGCCTGAGGGGCACTACCAGCTTGGACTGCTTCTGGGCGAATCCAAAAAATATCGCGATGCGACGCTGGAAATGAAGCATTACCTGATGCTTGCCCCGGAGGGGGCCGATGCCCGTGCAGCCCAGGACAAGATATACCAGTGGGAAGTGGTGATCGAGCCGGAAAAGACATTGTCGGAAGCTGGCAAGACGTCGCCGGAAGCGGGCAAGACATTCAAGGACTGTCCGGCATGTACGGAAATGGTAGAGATTCCAGCGGGCAGTTTCGACATGGGCTCTGACCGCGGGGAATCGGACGAAAAGCCGGTACACAGGGTTACCATCAAACCTTTTGCGATAGGCAAGACCGAGGTTACCCAGGAGCAATGGTATGCAGTGATGGGTAGCGACCCGAGTTTTTTCAACGGCTGCGGTGATACCTGCCCGGTGGAACAAGTCAGCTGGAACGATGCCCAGGCGTTCATCAAGAAACTCAACGCCAAGACCGGAAAGCACTATCGCTTGCCAACCGAGGCCGAATGGGAATATGCCTGCAGGGCCGGGAGCCAGCAGGAATACTGTGGCAGCGACAATGCAGACAATGTGTCGTGGAACAGCTTGAACAGCGGCGGCTTCTTCTTCAATACGCCGCATCCGGTCGCGACCAAACACGCCAACGCATTTGGCGTGTACGACATGAGCGGCAACGTTTGGGAGTGGGTCGAAGACAACTATCACGAAAACTACAACGGCGCACCGACGGATGGCAGTGCATGGGTGGGCGGTTCCATGCGCGTTTTGCGCGGAGGATCCTGGGGAAAAGACCCGAAGTTCGGGCGCGCGACAGCGCGTTCCAAGTTTGCTTCGAATTACCGGGATTTCAGCTATGGACTCCGTCTGGCAAGAAACCTGCCGTAGTGGCGCCGGACGCGTTTGTGCAAGCGGGTCTTTAAGCGACGGGCTTGTGTCTGAGCCTTGTTCTTCCTGATTCCATTTGACACTCCTTTCGTCATCGCAAAAAGTGTCAACTTATTTCAGGACGGATCATGGGCAACAAAAAAGCCGACTTGCGTCGGCTTTTTTGATTAGAACTGCATCAAACTTACTTGGCCAAGCCCAGTACGAATTCGACCAATTCCTTGATCTCCGGTTGCTTCTTGCCAGCCGGGTCGTTAGGCACCATGGCTGCAGTACCCCAGTTGCCGTGTCCGCCCTTGGAAACCTTCATCATCAGGCCTTCAACCAGGGGAAATTCCTTGGCGTCGGGAGCAGCCGATCCGTTATTTGAATACTTGTAGGTCTTGACACCCTTGTATTTTTTCGAAACATCCATCCAGGCCGGGCCAACGACCTTGTGGTCGATTGCATGGCAAGCGGTACAGCCGTTCTTCTTTGCCAATGGCGGCATATCTTCCGCCATTGCGCTTCCTGCTACCATCAAGCCTGCTGCTACGGTCATGCTTACGATCATGGACTTCATAAATTCCCCCTGATTGGTTAAAAAAACAAACGTTACAAACTTATCCATCTGCTTACCTGCAAGATAAGCAGTGGCACTGCCTGGTCGGATAGCCCGATTCCTCGTATCCTAACAACGATTCCGTAAAGAAAATGTCAATGGAACGTCAAGGAAGCGTGCAGTTGTGATTCATGCAACAGGCGAGGATTTCATTTGGGTATCTGGAAAATAATATCTAGGCCAACTGGCAATAGCCATCGCAGATTTGAACTCAATACAGATGCAACATCCCCTGTGAAATTCCAACCCGGAAATCGTCTGTTCAAGTACCGTGCGGCAAATTAACCATCTTGCCTTCAATGGATGAAGTGGTGCGTACTCATCCGGGCAAGCCGCTGACAGTCAGCCGTCGAGCAGGCGAAGTCGGGCCGTCCTGCCCGTACGGTCATCAATGAAACGGACATGAAGCCCGGTCAACGCTCAGGAAGCGATGTAATGCTCCAGTTGCTCGATGATGAAGCTTTGCTCGGAGATCTTTACCTTGACCAGGTCGCCGATGGAGACGATGCCAAGTATGTTCTGCTGTTCGTCGAGCACGGGGAGGTGGCGGAAAAAACGTTCCGTCATCAACGCCAGACATTGCGAGACTTCCATGTCCGGCGTCACGAAACGCACTTTCTCCGTCATCACCTCATGCACCAGCAGTTCACGCGCGTTGAGGCCGAGCGACGAGACCTTTTGCAGGCAGTCGCGTTCGGTGAAGATGCCGACCAGTTTGTTGCCATTGACAACCATGACGGCACCGATGTCTCGCTCCCGCATCAACTCCATTGCATGCTGTACCGTATCACCCGGCGCCACGGTGGAAAGCGGTCTTGTCTTCTCAGCCAGTATTTGTTTGATCGTTTTCATGTTTTCCTCCATCCGACACAAAGTGCACCAAACCCAACCCACTGCTTCTGTACTGCGAACCAAACAAGGTATGTTTAATCGTGTTTATTTAGCCACATCCGATGCCCTCTTACTGGATATCGGACTGTGTCATCAGATGCGAGCCTACTGGCGTGCGGATCAGAGTATTGGAGTTTTGAATAGCGCTGATCAATCAACCCCGCGTTCATTGCCACTGCACAACCGCCGGGCTTGCACGAGCCTGAAAGCCATTCCCTGAAATTTGGTTGTGTAAGCCAGTTTTCCTGCCTGTTTCCGGTTCTTTCTGGATATATAGTAAGCCGAATTCGGAAATAAAGTGCAGTTTTGATTGCAGTGACTGGAACGATGACAGCCGCATTTTTCGGGAGATATTCCATGCGATCGGGACTGCAAAGAAAAGGCCGACGGTTAGTCGGCCTCCTGGTTGCCAAAGTTGTTAATGGGGACGTGTTTACAGCAATGGCACGATCATCAGCGCGACGATGTTGATGATCTTGATCAGCGGGTTCACCGCAGGTCCTGCGGTGTCCTTGTAGGGATCGCCCACAGTGTCGCCGGTCACGGCAGCTTTATGAGCTTCAGAGCCTTTGCCACCGAAGTTGCCTTCCTCGATATACTTCTTCGCGTTGTCCCAGGCACCGCCGCCGGTGGTCATGGAAATGGCGACAAAGATGCCGGTCACGATCGTACCGACCAGCACGCCACCCAGGGCTTGAGCACCGAGGGTCAGCCCGACGATCACGGGCACGGCGACAGGCAGCAGCGAGGGGATGATCATTTCCTTGATCGCGGCCTTGGTCAGCATGTCCACGCAAGTGCCATATTCCGGTTTGCCCGTGCCTTCCATGATGCCGGGAATCTCCTTGAACTGGCGGCGCACTTCGACCACCACGCTACCCGCCGCACGTCCGACGGCTTCCATGCCCATCGCGGCGAACAGGTACGGCACCATGCCGCCAATGAACAGTCCGATGATGACCATGTGGTTGGACAGGTCGAAGGTTAGCCCGGCGTGGTTCGCTGAAAGTGCATGGGTATAGTCTGCAAACAGGACCAATGCGGCCAGCCCGGCGGAGCCGATGGCGTAGCCTTTGGTCACGGCCTTGGTGGTATTGCCCACGGCATCGAGCGGGTCGGTGATGTTGCGCACGGACTCCGGCAATCCTGCCATTTCGGCGATGCCGCCGGCGTTGTCGGTGATCGGGCCGTATGCGTCTAGCGCCACGATGATGCCGGCCATGGAAAGCATCGAGGTTGCGGCAATGGCGATGCCGTAGAGTCCGGCCAAAGCAAAGGCGCAGTAAATCGCCAGACACACGACGAGCACAGGTGCGGCGGTGGAACGCATGGACACACCCAGGCCGGCGATCACGTTGGTGCCGTGACCGGTGGTGGAAGCCTGGGCAATGTGGCGTACCGGGCTGAACTCGGTGGCAGTGTAGTACTCGGTGATCCATACCAGAGCTGCAGTGAGGATCAGGCCGATAATGGAGGAACCATACAATGCGTTGACGCTATACATGCCGTTGTCCGCCATCAGCCATTTGGTGATCGGGTAGAAGGCGATGAGGGCAAGCACGGCAGAGACCGCCAGGCCGCGATACAAAGCGTTCATGATCTTGCCACCTTCGCGTGCGGTGACGAAGAAAGTGCCGACGATGGAAGCGATGATCGAGAAGCCACCCATCACCAGGGGGTAAATGACGGCATTGGGGGAATTTGCCATCAACAATCCGCCCAGAAGCATGGTGGCGATGATGGTCACAGCATAGGTCTCGAACAGGTCGGCGGCCATGCCGGCACAGTCGCCGACATTGTCGCCCACGTTGTCGGCGATCACCGCCGGGTTGCGTGGGTCGTCCTCCGGGATGCCTGCCTCGACCTTGCCAACCAGGTCAGCGCCGACATCCGCCCCTTTGGTAAAAATGCCGCCACCGAGACGGGCGAAGATGGAGATCAGCGAGCCGCCAAAACCAAAGCCCACCAGAGCGTGTGTTGCTTGAGCGCTGGTATCTCCCATGCTGGTGAGGACCAGGAAATAACCTGCCACACCGAGCAGGCCCAGGCCGACAACCAGCATGCCCGTGATGGCGCCGCCTTTGAAGGCTACATTCAGGGCTGCATTCAATCCACTCTTGGCCGCTTCCGCAGTACGCACGTTGGCACGCACCGAGACGTTCATGCCGATGAAGCCGGTCAAGCCGGAGAGCAGGGCGCCGATTGCGAAACCGATTGCGGTCTGCCAACCGAGTGCGATAAAGATGACGACGAACAAGGCGGCCCCGACCCAGGCAATCGCGGTGTATTGGCGTTTCAGGTACGCCGATGCACCTTCCTGGATGGCGGCGGCGATACTCTGCATCTTCTCGCTACCCGTCGATTGAGCCAGTATCCACTTGCTTGAAATTATGCCGTACAGAATCGCTGCAATCGCACAAAACAGTGCAAAACCCAAGCCACCTGCCATGATTTATCTCCTCAAGTAAAAACCGCCCCTTGCGGAGCGGTATGTTAACGACATTAAATTTTGAATTCCTCCAGCTTTTTTGCGACGGCTACGTTTTTCAACTGCACATATTGCGGCAACCCGTCTTTGTATGGCGGGTAATCCTCGCCCCTGATAAGCGGCGTGAGATAAGTACGGCATTTTTCAGTGATTCCGAAACCATCCGGTGTGATGAAATTGCGCGGCATGAACTTTTCCACGTTGGCAACTTTCGAAAGCGGAGCGACACCGACTTTCCATTTGTAGGGCTTGTCCGATACGCGCTCGACGGTAGGCATCACCGCGTTTTGTCCCTTGAGTGCCAGTTCTACGGCGGATTTTCCAAGCGCGTATGCCTGCTCGACATCAGTCTTTGATGCGATATGGCGCGCGGCGCGCTGCAGGTAGTCGGCCACAGCCCAATGGAATTTATGTCCCAGCGCTTCCTTGACCATGTTGGCGACCACGGGCGCGGCGCCGCCAAGTTGCGCATGGCCGAAGGCATCCCGCGTGCCTTGCTCGGCCAGGAACTTGCCGTCGGGATAATGGCAGCCTTCGGATACCACCACACTGCAATAGCCGTGTTTCTTGACCATCGCGTCTACCTTGGCGAGGAATTTCTTCTGGTCGAACTCGATTTCCGGGAACAGGATGACGACCGGGATGCCTTGTTCCTCGACCAGGCCGCCGGCCGCGGCGATCCAGCCGGCATGGCGTCCCATCACTTCCAGCACGAACACCTTGGTGGAAGTCTTGGCCATGGAGCGCACATCGTAACTGGCCTCCAGAGTCGAGACAGCGATGTATTTGGCGACTGATCCGAAGCCTGGGCAGCAGTCGGTGATCGGCAGATCGTTGTCCACGGTCTTGGGTACATGGATAGCCTGCACCGGGTAGCCCATTTTGTCGGACAGCTGCGAGACCTTGTAGCAGGTGTCGGCGGAGTCGCCCCCGCCGTTATAGAAGAAGTAGCCGATGTTATGCGCCTTGAACACCTCGATCAGGCGCGCATATTCGCGCTGGTTCTGTTCCAGAGATTTGAGTTTGAAGCGGCAGGAGCCGAAGGCGCCGGAAGGGGTGCTGCGCAATGATGCAATGGCTTTGGCGGACTCTTTGGTGGTATCGATCAGGTCTTCGGTGAGGGCGCCGATGATACCGTTGCGTCCAGCATAGACCTTACCGATCTTGTCCTTGTGTTTTCGTGCTGTTTCGATCACGCCGCAGGCTGAGGCATTGATGACGGCAGTGACACCACCGGATTGTGCATAGAACACGTTCTTCTTTCCCATACTTTGCTCTCCGTCAAAGGTTGTGAAATGAAACTATTTATTTGAAACAAAAGTTATCTTACGCCAATTATGGCTTATATTGTTGCGTAAGAGTGTTGGATGGAGTCAGACTAAAGTAGTACGGGACTTTAGTCTGAAGTAAAATGAAAACCGGACGAAAAAAGAATATACAAGTAATAAAGATTTGATCAAAAAAACTAAGTAAACCTTAGCAGGGGGATATAGATGGCCATCGAATTATTCAATAACGGGAAGCACTTGTGCCTGATGTTCGACGATCTGGTGGATGATACGGCCGGAGAAGCGGTACAGGCCAATCAGTTCCTGATCGTCGATAATGCGCAGGGCGCGTTGATCGATCCGGGCGGAAATATGACCTACAACAGTCTGCTGATGGAAATGCACAATTATTTTCCGCCGAAGAAACTGCAGTACATCCTGGCGTCACATGCGGATCCGGACATTATTGCCTCGGTCAATAAATGGATGATTCATTCCGATTGCAAAGTAATGATCTCCAAGTTGTGGGTGCGTTTCGTACCGCATTTCTGCAGTGGCGACAACTCTTCAGGACGTATTTTCGGCATTCCCGACGAGGGTATGAACCTGCCTTTGGGTAACTCCATTATCAAGGCGATCCCGGCGCACTTCATGCATTCGGAAGGTAATTTCCAGTTCTACGATCCTGTCAGCAAGATACTGTTCTCGGGCGATATGGGCGCATCTCTTGTGGGACATGCCGAGGCAGACACACCCGTCGAAGATTTCAAATCCCACATCAAGTACATGGAAGGTTTTCACAAGCGCTACATGATTTCCAACAAGATCTGCCGCTTCTGGGTCAACATGGTTCGCCAGATGGACGTTGAAGCCATCGTGCCGCAACACGGACGATGCTTCAAGGGCAAGAAGATGGTGAACGAGTTCCTGAACTGGATCGAGGCATTGCCTTGCGGCATAGACTTGCTGACTCAGGAAAACTACCGCGTTCCAGCCAATTGAGTCTGTGGTTCCTGAAAACGGGCGTCATCCAGGACCGGATGACGCCCGTTTTTCTATTCGGCGGTGCGCAGGTTCGCTGCAAAATTCCCGGCCTTTTCCACGTAGTTCGCGGTATTGGCATGCATCGCAGCTATTTCTGCGTCGCTTAGCATTCGCAGTACCTTTCCCGGTGAGCCGATCACCAGTGAATTATCCGGGATGACTTTTCCTTCTGTGACGAGCGCGTTTGCTCCGATCAGGCAGTTCTTTCCGATGACAGCGTGATTGAGGATGACAGCCTTGATGCCGATCAGCGAACCGTCGCCGATGCTGCAGCCGTGCAGCATGGCCTGATGCCCGACCGTGACATTCTTTCCGACAGTCAGTGGCGAACCTATATCGGTATGCAGCACGGAACCGTCCTGGATATTGCTGTTTGTGCCGATATGGATGGGTTCGTTATCGCCGCGCAGCACGGCCCCGAACCAGATGCTGACATTGTTTTCAAGGATCACCGTACCGATGACGTCTGCACTTGGGGCGACGAAATGCCTGTCGCCGCGCAATTCAGGGATGCGGTCGCCCAAGCGATGCAAAGTCATAGCGCGTTCACCCCGGCCTGGGCGATCTGGCCGTCCTGGAAGGAGCGAACGCCGCTGATGCCGAGGCCGCCGATAATGACCCCGTCGCGCACCAACGGCACACCGCCTTCGGCCGGAATCACCCCGGGCAGGGCGAGGTGGATGAGGCGCCCGCTCAAGACGGCATCTTCCGACGCCTTGGTTGGGCGCTGGAAAGCGACCGCGGCATGGGCCTTTGCGATTGCCGTCTCGACACTTCCGAACTGAGTGTCATGGCTGCGTTGCAGATAGAGCAAATGGCCGCCGTCATCCACCACCGCGATGACGACCTTCCATTCGTTGGAACGAGCTTCCGATTCAGCGGCAGCAGCCACGCGTCTGGCGTCTTCCAGTGTGAGGACGGGCTTGTTTGCCATGATCACTTGCCCAGTGCGTGGAATACCTGATCGCGTATGGCTTCAACGCTGCCTACGCCGGCGATGTGTATGACTTTTGGGGCCTTTGCGTCGCCCGATCTGCTCCAGGCGGTGTAGTACTCGACCAGGGGCTGCGTCTGTTCGTGGTAAACGTTGAGGCGCTTGATGACTGTCTCTTCTGCGTCATCCGGGCGTTGTACCAGGTCTTCGCCGGTGACGTCATCCTTGCCCGGCACCTTGGGCGGATTGAACACTTCGTGATAGGTGCGCCCCGATGCCGGATGCACGCGGCGTCCCCCCATGCGCTGGACAATCTCGCTGTCCGCCACGTCGATCTCAACCACATAGTCTATGCGTATGTCAGCATCCTTCATTGCCTGGGCTTGCGGGATGGTGCGCGGAAAGCCGTCAAACAGGAATCCCTTGGCGCAATCGGCCTCCTTGATGCGCTCTTTCACCAGATTGATGATGATGTCGTCGGAGATCAGGTTGCCCGCATCCATCACCTGCTTTGCAGCGAGGCCGAGCGGTGTGCCAGCCTTGATCGCCGCGCGCAGCATGTCGCCGGTGGAGATCTGGGGGATGCCGAATTTTTCCTTGATGTAACTTGCCTGGGTTCCTTTGCCCGCGCCGGGTGCACCTAACAGAATCAGTTTCATTGATGTTTTCCCTTTCAATTAAATCCGCTTTGTAATCAGGTGAACAGACGCCGTGCGACCTCTAGATCATGTTCGGTGTCCACACCGCTCGGTGGTGCATGATCGGTCTTGGTTACGCCAATCTTGTACCCATGATACAACGCGCGCAGTTGTTCCAGCGACTCTATTTGCTCAATATTAGTAGGGTTAAGTTTGCCAAAATCGCGCAAGAAGCCGGCGCGATAGCCGTAGATGCCGATATGTCGCAGTACATTGACGGTCTGAGGCAAGGGTTGGTGCCGGGCATAGGCATCCCGCGGCCAGGGAATGGGCGCGCGACTGAAATAGAGTGCGTTGGAGTGTTTATCCAGAACCACCTTGACGATGTTCGGATTGCGCATGGAGGCTTCGTCATGAATGGGATGACACGCTGTGGAGATGGCGCACTCGTCATGGTCGTGGAGATGTTGCGCTACGGCACGAATGAGATCGGGCGGTATCAGCGGCTCGTCGCCTTGCACGTTGACCACGATGGTGTCGTCCGGCCAGCCTTGTTGTGTTGCCACCTCGGCGATGCGGTCTGTGCCGCTGGCATGATCTGCCCGTGTCATGCAGGCCTGGAAGCCGTGTTCCTGCGCGGAAGCGACGATAGGCTGGTGATCGGTCGCGATGATGATCTGCTGCGCACCGCTTTGTGCGGCTTGCTCGGCGACGCGGATCACCATCGGTTTTCCTCCGATATCCAGCAGAGGTTTGCCGGGCAAACGAGTGGAGGCGAAACGGGCAGGTATGACGACCTTGAAAATCGGCATCAAAGCGCTTCAATCTCTTTCAGGGTAAGTTCGCGCGCCTCGTCTGCCAGCATGACCGGGATGTCATCCTTGATGGCAAATGCCAGCCTGTCTGCCTTGCAGATCAGTTCTTGCTCCGCCTTGCGATAGATAAGAGGGGATTTGCACAGGGGGCAAACCAGAATGTCGAGAAGTTTTGCGTCCATTATGGCGTGACCTTTTTCAGGATAAGTTGAGTAAGAGCTGTGTTGATTTGCGCATCCACACGCAGCACCCAGCATTTCTCGGTGGCGAATGCCGCGCATTTTACCGCATCTTTTTCGGTCATGAGCACCGCATCAGCGTCTTTGAAAGCGATATCGGCCGAGGAATAGCGGTGATGGTCGGGAAAGGCATGCTGGTGTGCGTTCAGTCCGAGATGTTCAAGGTGGGCAAAAAAACGACGCGGGTGACCGATGCCGGCGATGGCATGCAAATTTTGTCCGGCGAATTCGCTGGCAGAAACGATGATCACGGGATTGAGCAAGTTGTAGAAAAGCGCCCCCTGCAGGCTCATGGCAAATTCCGTTCCGTTTGCCTGTCCTCCATTGATCACGACCGCATCCACTGTGCGCAACCGCGATACAGGCTCGCGCAGGGGCCCGGCAGGCAGAAGCAGTCCGTTTCCGAAACGCCTTGCGCCATCGACGACGGCGATCTCGACATCGCGCTGCAAACGATAGTGCTGCAAACCGTCGTCGCTGAGAACGATATCGCACTCGGGATGCGCTTGCAGCAGGGCAAGCGCGGCAGCCGGACGGTCGCGGCCTATCCATACCGGGCACAATGCGCGCTGAGCCATCAGCAGCGGCTCGTCGCCGACCTCGTCCGCAGCGTCCTCGGTGGAGACTTCGTGAGGCGTCGAATTGTGCTCGGTGGTTTTGGTGTAGCCGCGGCTGACAATGCCGGGGTGCCAGCCGTTATCGATCAGCTGTTGTGCCAGCCAGAGCGTAAGCGGGGTCTTGCCGGTACCGCCGACGCTGATGTTGCCGACGACGACGACCGGAACGGGCAATTTGACCGAAGCCAGGATCCTGCTGCGGTAAAGAAGGCGTCGCGCAGCGGCGAGCGAGCGAAAGACCAGGCTGATTGGGAAGAGCAGCAGGTGGGGCGGCGAAAGTCGATACCAGTAATGTTGCAGCCGCTCCATACTGAATGTTTATTTGCTCTGGTTTTGCGTCGTGAAGGTAATGCGCCCGAAGCCCGCAATGCGTGCGGCTTCCATGATATTGATGACGGACTGGTGCGTTGCCTTGCCGTCGGCGTTGATGATGATGGTCGGATCGGCTTGATTGCCGGCGGATTTGCGCAATATTTCGGCAAAATCGTTCACGCCGTTGAATGCGGAACGCACATTATTCACCGCGTAATGTTCCGAAGCGTCAACTGCGACATTGATGGGCTTGCCGGGAGCGGACACACCTTCCTCGCCGGACGCCTGCGGCAGGTTGATCTGCAACTGTGCGAAATTGGAATAGCTGGTAGTGACCATCAGAAAGATCAGGATCACCAGCAGCACGTCGATCATCGGGATCAGGTTGATCTCGGGTTCCTCGCGATTGCGGCCGCGCTGAAAATTCATTTACGCTCACCGTGCACGACTTCGACCAGTTTGATTGCCTGCTGCTCCATCTCTATGGTCAGCGAATCGACCTGCGCGCGGAAATGGCGGTAGGCGATCATGCTCGGCACGGCGACGATCAGGCCGAAAGCGGTGTTGTACAGGGCCACGGAGATCCCGTGCGCCAATTCGGCCGGCGCGGCGCCACCCGCATTTTGCGAACCGAATATTTCGATCATGCCGATCACTGTGCCGAACAGGCCAAGGAGCGGGCTGATGGAGGCGATGGTGCCCAGGGTGGTGAGGAAGCGCTCGAGGTCGTGTGCGGCACCGCGCCCGGCCTCTTCGATCGATTCCTTCATCACTTCAGGTGCGCTCTTGATGTTCTTCAGTCCCGCAGCGAACACCTTGCCCAACGGAGAGCCTTCGCTCAGTCTTGTGAGCATCTGCTGGCTGACGCCGCGCTGTTTGAGTTCCTGAACTACCTCGTCGATCAGCGTGGGCGGCACGATCTTCTTGTGGCGCAGGAAAAGTGAACGTTCGGTAATGAGTGTGATAGCGACCAGGGATGCGACGAGGAGTAGATAGATCGGCCAACCGGCCGCTTCAATGAGTGTGATCACGCAACGTCTCCAGGAAATTATGCTTAAATTCGAAGGCGGCACTGTATCTTGTAGGTTATGTTTGAGCAAGGTCGTCAGGCATCCTCAACGCTAACTCATAGCCGGATAAGAGATTTGTATTCTTATGCACAAAAACTGTGGATAACTTTGTGCATGAATGACCGGAATAGCGATCAAAAGCCTAATGCCATAGCCATTTGTTAATGATAGCCCAAAAAACATACCGCAATAAATCATTTAATAAACAATGATATATCGTAAGTTGTAATATTGCCGCAATGTCTGATCGTCCGGAAGCGGCGAATTTGCTGGTGTTGTGGATTGAAATGAATTGTCAATATGCCATTTGGCCTATTTTTAAAAAACATTTCTGAGTAGTGGAGAGATTAACAGGGAATAAAAGATGGACGGGAATCGAGTACTGAGCGTGCGCGAGCTGAATCTTGCGGCGAAACAATTGATTGAAGGTGGCCTGCCTTTGTTGTGGGTGCGCGGAGAAGTTTCCAATTTCGTCAGTGCGGCTTCGGGGCACTGGTATTTTTCGCTCAAGGACGACATGGCACAGGTGCGCTGCGTGATGTTTCGCCACAAAAGCCAGTACCTGGATTTCAAGCCCGCGAACGGCATGCAGTTAGAAGTACTTGCCTTGGCGACCCTGTACGAGGCGCGCGGCGACTTTCAATTGACGCTGGAAAAGATGCGCCCGGCCGGGTTGGGTGCGTTGTATGAGGCGTTTGAGCGGTTGAAGGCAAAGCTGGAAGGCGAGGGATTGTTCGATGCCGGGCGTAAGCGCGATTTGCCGTTGCTGCCCGGACAGGTCGGCATCGTGACTTCGCCGCAAGCGGCCGCTCTGCGCGATGTCTTGCGCACCCTGGCGAATCGCATGCCCAATGTGCCGGTTGTGTTGTATCCCGTGCCGGTGCAGGGCGAGGATGCTGCGCAAAAGATCGCCCTGGCGATCAATATGGCAAGCCGGCGTGCCGAATGCGATGTACTCATATTGTGCCGCGGTGGCGGCAGCATCGAAGATCTGTGGGCATTCAACGAGGAAGTGGTGGCACGTGCCGTTGCGGCCAGCCACATTCCCGTCGTGAGCGGAGTCGGGCACGAGACCGACTTCACCATTGCCGATTTCGTGGCCGATCTGCGTGCCGCGACACCGACGGCGGCGGCACAGGCGGTGGTGCCGGACCGGCAGGAGTTGCGCCTGCGCCTGGCACAACATCGTCGGCATTTGAAACGGGCAATCATGCGCCAGTTTGAGCAGCGCATGCAGCAGGCCGATTACTTGCAGCGCCGCCTGGTGCATCCGGCACAACGTATCCGGCAACAGGGCGAGCGCCTGACTGCCTTATGGCAGCGCATTCGGCTCGCACAAGCCTATATCCTGCAGCACCGGCAGGGGCGTTCGAATTCGTTGTGGCAACGGCTGCGCATGCAACGTCCGGAAGTTGCGCGTTTGCGAGAGCAGCAGGCAGACCTCGCGCGCCGCCTGAGTTCGGCAATGCAGCACACCCGGGATCGCCATGACGCGCGGCTGCTTGCATTGCAACAGCACTTGCAGCATCTCGATCCGCAACAGGTGCTTGCACGCGGCTACAGTATGGTGCGCGATGCAAAAGGGAAAGTCGTGCTTAGCAGCGAACGAATCGCCCTGGGAGAGCGCCTGGACATCACGTTCGCGCAAGGCGGTGCAAGCGCAGTCGTGCAGGAAAAGCGCGAGCCCCAGGCGGATTAGGTTAAAATCCGCGCCTGTTTTCAAGCATCCAGATTGTTTCTTTATGATGAAAGACATTTCCCGGCGCGGACTCCTGCTGCTATTGCTTGCAGTCGTGCTTATCTGGTTCAGCAATCTCGAATACCGCAAGCTCATCCGGCCCGATGAAGGCCGCTACGCCGAGATTCCGCGCGAGATGGTCGCGAGCGGAGATTGGACCACTCCTCGCCTGAATGAACTGAAGTATTTCGAGAAGCCGCCGTTGCAATACTGGGCTACCGCAGTGGCCTATGAGGTGTTCGGCGAGCATCAATGGACATCGCGCATATGGGTGGCACTGACCGGATTCGCCGGCATTCTGCTGGCCTGGTTCACAGGGACACGCTTGTTCGGGCGGCAGGCGGGCATCTATGCGGCATTGCTGCTGGGCAGCAGCATGCTTTACGCGATGATGTCCCATGTCAACACACTGGACATGGGCGTGACCTTTTTCATCACGCTCGGAATTTTTTCGTTGCTGCTCGCGCAAAGAGAAGAACACGATACGCAGCGCCGCAATTGGATGCTGCTGGCCTGGGCGGCGCTGGCGCTGTCGGTGCTGAGCAAAGGGTTGATGGGCCTGGTTCTGCCGGGTGCGGCATTGTTCCTGTACTCGGTGTTCAATCGCGATATCAGGATATGGAAGCGCATGCACTGGGTCAGCGGGCTGCTGGTGTTCTTCCTGATCGCCACCCCCTGGTTCGTGCTGGTCATGCGCGCCAATCCAGAGTTCTTCCATTTCTTCTTCATTCACGAACACTTGGAGCGCTTCACTACTAAAGTGCACGGGCGCTTCCAGCCCTGGTACTACTTCGTGCCAATCCTGTTGCTGGGCATGTTGCCCTGGACGCTGCTGATGTTCGATGCACTGTTGCGTTCCTGGCGCGGCAATGGGCAGAAGCTGAAAGAATTCAGCGCCGCGCGCTTCCTGCTGGTGTGGACGGTGTTCATCTATGTGTTCTTTTCGATCTCCGACTCCAAGCTGCCGTCCTATCTGCTGCCGATGTTCCCGCCGCTGGCGCTGTTGATGGGCAAGCAAATCTCTGAGATGAGTTCGCGCCGGTTGTTCTGGCTGACCGTTCCGGTGCTGGCGGTGGTTGCCACGCTGCTTGGAATCATCCCGTTTGCTGCCAAGATGTCCGCGGATACGCCGTTGCAGCAGCAAATGTACGGCAATTACTCGGCATGGCTGCTGGTTGCAGCGGGGCTCTGGCTCGTCGGCACGGCGGCAGCATTGTGGTTGCTGCGCCGTGAGAAAAAGATGGCGGCGGTCATCGTGCTGGCGTTCTCTTCGCTCGCTGCCTCGCAGCTGGCAACCTCGGGCTACAATGCGATCGCTCCCGAGCGTTCCAGTTATATCCTCGCCGACGCGATCAGGCCGCTGGTCAAGCCGGACGTGCCGTTCTATTCCGTTTTTTGCTACGAGCAGACCTTGCCGTTCTACCTCAAGCGGACATTTACGCTGGTCGACTATCAGGACGAGATGGCGTTCGGCATTGAGATGGAGCCGGAGCGCTGGATACCTTCGGCCGATCAGTTGGCCAAGCGCTGGAGCATGCAAGCGGACGCCTATGCTATTGTGCCGACACCATTGCTTTATATACTCCAACAGCAAGGAATGGCGATGAAAGAGATCTATCGTGACGAACAATATGTGGTGGTGAGCAAACCATGAACCTGGTCAGTTTCGGTTTGATCTTTACCGGCGTGATGCTTAACGCCGCAGCACAGATCCTGATGAAGGCGGGTACCAACGCCATCGGCCATTTCGAATTCAGCGCGGCGAACATCCTGCCCATCGGCTGGAAGCTGGCGACCGAATGGCACATCGTCACCGCACTGTTCTGCTACGGCATCAGTGTGATCGTGTGGATACTCGCGCTGTCGCGCGTGCCGGTCAGCATCGCTTTCCCGATGCTGTCGATGGCCTATGTGGTCAATGCCGTGGCTGCCTGGTATCTGCTGGGCGAAGCCTTCAATCCGACCAAGCTGGCCGGCATGGGCGTGATCATCCTGGGCGTCATCATCATTTCAAGAGCTTGAGATTGACCGTCATACCGGCGCAGGCCGGTATCCAGTCAAATGAAAGGACTCTCCGCACCGCGGAGACAAAACCAAAGGCATTTTGATAAAACCGCTGGATTCCGGCCTGCGCCGGTATGACGGGTTTGTAGAATAGAAACGGATGAAATTATGAGCGAATTCTTACCCTTTACCAGACCCTATATCGACGAAACGGCCATCGCCGCGGTGTGCGATGTGTTGCGTTCCGGCTGGATCACCAGCGGCCCCAAGGTGCTGGAATTCGAGAAACAGCTCTCCGCGTATTTTGGCGGGCGCCCGGTACGCACCTTCAATTCCGGCACCTGCACCATGGAGATCGCCCTGCGCATCGCCGGCATCGGCGCGGGCGACGAAGTCATCACTACCCCGATTTCCTGGGTGGCGACTGCCAGCGTGATCCTTGAAGTCGGCGCGACACCCGTGTTTGCGGACATCGACCCCATGACACGCAATATCGATCTGGACAAGGTCGAAGCGGCAATCACGCCACGCACCAAAGCCATCATTCCGGTCGATCTTTCGGGCTTGCCGGTGGACAGGGACAGGCTGTACGACATCGCCCGTCGCCACAAGCTGCGCGTGGTGGAAGACGCGGCGCAGGCCATCGGTTCATTGTGGAAAGGCAAGCGCATCGGCTCGTTCGGCGATTTCGTGTCGTTCAGCTTCCAAGCCAACAAGAATCTCACCACGACCGAAGGCGGCTGCCTGGTGCTTAACAACGAAGACGAAGCGCGCCTCGCAGAAAAATATCGCCTTCAAGGTGTGACGCGCAGCGGATTCGACGGCATGGACGTGGATGTGCTGGGCGGAAAGTACAACATGACTGATGTCGCTGCCGCCATTGGCCTGAACCAGTTGCCGCAGCTGGATGCCATCACTGCGCGTCGCCATGCATTGGCCAGGCATTATTTCGCGACCTTCGGCGCAGATTTCGAGAAACAGACTGGCGTGCAGCTGCCATTGGCGAATTTCGAAAACACCAACTGGCACATGTTCGAGATCGTGCTGCCGCAAGGAGCGGTGCGTGCGGGGTTCATGGAGAAGATGAAAGCCCGCAACATCGGCTGTGGCGTGCATTACCCGCCCATCCATCTGTTCCAGATGTATCGTGAACGCGGTTTCAAGGAAGGCATGTTCCCCGTCGCGGAGAGCGTAGGGCGCCGCATCGTTACCTTGCCGTTGTTCCCGAAGATGAGCGAGGCGGATGTCGAGCGCGTGGTTAAGGCAGTCCGGGAAGTGCTGGCAAGTTAGCGAATTTCGTTATCTCGCCTCTCTGCGGTAAAATGCCGCCCCTATGAGTACACCCCAACTTTCCGTCGTCATCCCCGTCTATAACGAAGAGCAGGGCCTGCAGGCCTTGTTCGACCGTCTGTATCCCGCACTGGACAAGCTCGGCATTGCTTACGAGATCCTGTTCGTCAACGATGGCAGTCGCGACCGTTCCGCTGCCATTCTGCGCGAGCAATTCCAGAAACGGCCGGATGTGACGCGGGTGGTGCTGTTCAACGGCAATTTCGGCCAGCACATGGCGATCATGGCCGGGTTCGAGCACTGCCGCGGCCAGCGTGTGGTGACGCTCGATGCCGATCTGCAGAACCCGCCGGAAGACACCGGGGTGCTGCTGGCCAAGATGGACGAGGGGTACGATTACGTCGGCTCCATCCGCCGCCAGCGCAACGACAGCTGGTGGCGGCATGTCGCCTCGCGCGCCATGAACGGCCTGCGCGAAAAGATCACCCGCATCAAGATGACCGACCAGGGCTGCATGTTCCGCGCCTACGACCGCAACATCATCGATGCGATCAACAGCTGCAAAGAAGTGAACACCTTCATCCCTGCGCTGGCCTACAGCTTTGCGCGCAATCCAGCCGAAGTCGTGGTGGGACATGAAGAGCGTGCGGCGGGGGAATCCAAGTATTCGATGTATAGCCTGATCCGCCTCAATTTCGACCTGATGACCAGCTTCTCTCTGGTGCCGTTGCAGATGTTTTCCATGCTGGGGATGCTGATCTCGGTGCTTTCTGCGCTGTTCTTTGTATTTCTCGTGATTCGCCGCCTGGTGATCGGCCCCGAAGCCGAAGGCCTGTTCACTCTGTTCGCGCTGATGTTCTTCCTGATCGGTATCGCGCTGTTCGGCATCGGCCTGTTGGGCGAATACATCGGTCGCATCTACCAGCAAGTGCGGCACCGGCCGCGTTATCTGGTGGAAGCGGTGCTGGAGAAGCGGGATACAGGAGACGGGATACAGGATTCAGTCAAGGGCAGGTCGGGGAATTCATGAGCAACGAAGCTGCAACAACTGGTGCAGCGGGTTTGTCTGAATCCCGTATCCCGTATCCCGGGTCCTCCGCCGTCGTCTTCGCTTATCACAATGTGGGCGTCCGCTGCCTGAACGTGCTGCTTGCGCACGGGATCGATGTGGCGCTGGTGGTGACGCACCGCGACAATCCGAAAGAGACCATCTGGTTCGAGAGCGTGCAGAAGCTGGCCGAATTGCACGGCATCCCGACTATTACGCCGGACAACCCGAACGTGCCCGAAGTGATCGGGCACATACAGGCGTTGCAGCCCGATTTCTATTTCTCGTTCTACTACCGCGAAATGCTGAAAGCGCCGCTGCTGGCTATTCCCAAGCACGGTGCGCTGAACATGCATGGCTCCCTGTTGCCGAAATACCGTGGCAGGGTGCCGGTGAATTGGGCGATAATCCGCGGCGAAACGGAGACGGGTGCAACGCTGCACTACATGACCGAGAAGCCGGACAACGGCGACATCGTGGCACAGCAGGCTGTGCCCATCCTGCCCAACGATACCGCATTCGAGGTGTTCCAGAAGGTGACGGTAGCGGCGGAGATGGCGCTGAACGGCGTGGTGCCGGCGTTGCTGGCAGGAACGGCAAAAGCAGCGAGACAGGATTTGAGCAAGGGCGCCTACTTCGGCGGGCGCAAAGCGGAGGACGGCGTCATCGACTGGTCGCGGTCGGCGCGAGAGATACACAACCTGGTGCGTGCGGTAGCGCCGCCGTATCCAGGGGCTACGACGCAGATCATGGGCAAGCCCATGCGTATCCTGCAGACGCTGGTGACCGAAAGCGCGGCAGCCGGAAATGCGCCACCTGCCTTCTATGTGAAGGAAGGAAAAGCCTATGCGAGCTGCGCGGGCGGCGCGTTGCGCGTGGTACGTTTCGAACTGGATGGTGTCGAAACGAGCGCAGCAGAATTTGCAGGAAAGTACGGCACTGAAAGATTTGAATTCAATCATTGAGGAAATAGAAATGAAAAAAGTCCTGATACTGGGTGTGAACGGCTTCATCGGTCACCATCTGTCCAACCGCATCCTGGCCACCTCCGACTGGGAGGTCTATGGCATGGACATGAGCACCGACCGCATCACCGACCTGATCGGCAAGCCGCGCTTCCACTTCTTTGAAGGCGATATCACGATCAATAAAGAGTGGGTCGAGTACCACGTCAAGAAATGCGACGTGATCCTGCCGCTGGTCGCGATCGCGACACCGGCGACCTACGTCAAACAGCCGCTGCGCGTTTTCGAGCTAGACTTCGAAGCCAACCTGCCCATCGTGCGCGCCTGCGTGAAGTACAACAAGCACCTGGTGTTCCCGTCGACTTCCGAAGTGTACGGCATGTGCCACGACGAGGAATTCGACCCTGAGAATTCGGAACTGATCTGCGGCCCGATCAACAAGCCGCGCTGGATCTACTCCAACTCCAAGCAGCTGATGGATCGCGTGATCTGGGGTTACGGTATGCAGGACAACCTGAACTTCACGCTGTTCCGCCCGTTCAACTGGATCGGCGCCGGCCTGGATTCGATCAACACCCCGAAGGAAGGCAGTTCGCGCGTGGTGACCCAGTTCCTGGGCCATATCATTCGCGGGAACAACATCAGCCTGGTGGATGGCGGCCATCAGAAACGCGCCTTCACTTATATCGACGACGGCATCGACGCGCTGATGAAGATCATCGACAACAAGAACGGCGTGGCGACAGGCAAGATCTACAACATCGGCAACCCAACCAACAATTTCGCGATCCGTGACCTGGCCGACATGATGCTCAAGCTGGCGAAGGAATATCCGGAGTATCGCGATTCCGCCGCCAAGGTAAAGATCGTCGAGACCACTTCCGATGCGTATTACGGCAAGGGCTACCAGGACGTGCAGAACCGCGTGCCCAAGATCACCAACACCTGCGAAGAACTGGGCTGGAAGCCGACCACCACCATGGCGGATACGTTGCGCAAGATATTCGATGCTTATCGCAGCCAGATCGCCGAAGCGCGCGGTTTGGTCGATTAATTCAGGATACAGGATACGGGATAAAGGATATGCCACTGCGCCCCTGAATCCCGTATCCTGAATCCCGTATCCTGTATGAAAAAAATCGCCCTCAAGATCGATGTGGACACCTACCGTGGCACGCGCGAAGGCGTGCCGCGTCTGGTGGAGACATTGCAGCGCCATCATGCGCAAGCCAGTTTCTTCTTTTCCCTGGGCCCCGACCACACCGGGCGAGCGATCAAGCGCGTATTCCGCCCCGGCTTCATCGGCAAGGTGTCGCGCACCTCGGTGCTGGAACATTACGGTTTCAAGACGTTGATGTACGGGACTTTGCTGCCGGGGCCGGACATCGGGCGCAACTGTGCGGACATCATGCGCAGCGTGCGCGATGCGGGCTTCGAGGTTGGCATCCATTGCTACGACCATATCCGTTGGCAGGATCACGTCGCAAAAAAAGGCGAAAGCTGGACCAGACGCGAGATGCAGCGTGCGGTGGACCGTTACACCGAGATATTCGGCGTAGCGCCCAAGGCGCACGCGGCGGCGGGGTGGCAGACCAATAAGCACGGATTAAGGCAAACCCAGCACCTGGGTTTCGATTACAGCTCGGATACCCGCGGCACGAGACCGTTCATCCCGACCTGGAATGCCGAAATCATCGCCTGCCCGCAATTGCCCACTACCTTGCCGACGCTGGACGAACTGATAGGGCGCGACGGCATCACGACCGAGAATGTTGCCAGGCATCTGCTGGACATCACCGGCAAGCCATCCGAGACCGGGCATGTATATACCTTGCATGCCGAGCTGGAGGGGCAGAAATGGATGCCGATCTTCGAACAACTATTGCAGGGATGGCGCGAACAGGGTTATGACCTGGTTTCGATGCGCCAATATCTGCAAGGGTTCAAACTCGCCGAGTTGCCGCGTTATGAAGTCAAAGCGGGAACAGTCGATGGGCGAAGTGGTATGCTGGCGGTGCAAAGCCTGAACGGCTAAAGATTCCGTCGAAAATGCCGTAATCTCCTGCGTTGGGCGTCTTGGGGAGCGAGTCATGCAACAGCAAAACGTGACAGGTCTGGAGGGATGGGTTGATTTCCTGAGCGGGACGGACATCCCCGTGCTCAAGCAAACCGCGCGCGATCTCGCCGTCCTGCACCAGGATCAGAACAAGCTCAGCGCACGCAGCGTCGCCCAGGTAATCGCAGTCGACCCGATGATGACGCTCAAACTGCTGCGTTATCTCCAGTCACACAAACGCCGCAGCCAGACCAGCGAAGTGATGCAGGTCGAGCAGGCCCTCATCATGCTTGGCGTCGAAGCCTTTTTCAACAAGATTCCCGCCCAACCTACCGTGCAAGACGCACTCGCGGGGCAGATGGACGCATTGGTTCATCTGCTGCACGGGATACACCGTGCGCATCGCGCTTCGGAATACGCCTACGACTGGGCGGTGCGATTGAACGACTTGCACTACGAAGAAGTCCGCGTGGCCGCATTGCTGCACGACATTGCCGAAATGCTGATGTGGTGTTTCGAGCCGGAGAAGATGTTGAAGATACGATCCATACAGCAACAAGACAAGGCATTGCGCAGTCGTGCCGTGCAAGAACAGGTGCTGGGTTTCGCCCTGGCCGATCTGCAAAAGCTGCTGGTGCAGAAGTGGGAGTTGCCGAAACTGTTGCTGATGCTGATGGACGATGCGAACGCCAATCAGCCGCGCGTGCGCAACGTCCAATTGGCCGTCAATCTGGCCCGCCATTCCGCCAACGGCTGGGATGATGCCGCGCTTCCTGACGATTACAAGGATATCGGTGAGTTATTGCGCGCACCGGCCGAGCAGGTGATGCTCATTGTGGGTGCCGATGCGGGTATCGTGTGCGACTTGAACAAGCCGCACTGATCATTTCCGTTTTCACGTCCTTGCCGACGTAAAAGGGCATAAAGCCATAAAAGCACATGAGGTGCTGTCGTGAGCGATCCTGTGAAGCAACTTCGTAATGAACTGGCGGCGGCGCAGCGTGCCATCGCGGAACTGCGCGAGCAGATTGCCGGTCGCAGTGGAGGCCAGAAAACCGGTGAACACAGTACAGACGACCTGGAAAGGACGCGCAAGCAGATCGCGCAGGCGCACGAGGAATGGATGGCGGCACTGGATGCGGTTGACGACCCGATCTTCCTGCACGACAAGGAATTCCGTATCCTGCGCGCCAATCGGGCATATCAACGTCTTGCAGGCCAGCCTTTTGGCGAATTCATCGGTCGTCCCTATTACGAGGTATTCCCCAGAGTGGACGGGCCATTGCCCGGCTGCCAGCATGTTCTGGAAGAAGAAATAGACAAGGACAACGAGGATGAAATCGCCGTGGATGGCACTTTCTATCGTTCCCGCGCTTTCCCGGTGCACGACGAGCAGGGAGAGTATCTGTTCAGCGTGCACAGCCTTGAAGATGCGACCGAGCGCAAGGAACATGAACTTGCCATGCAACGCGCCAACCGTGCGTTGCGGACGATCAGCGCGGGCAATCAGGCGCTCATTCATGCAGCGGAAGAAGGGCAATTGCTGCAGGATATGTGCGACGTTGCGGTGCGGGTCGGTGGTTACCGCATGGCGTGGATAGGCTATGCCCGCGACGATGACGACAAGACGATAGAGCAGATGGCGCAGGCAGGTTTCCTCGAGGGCGGGCTGAACCTGTTGCCGTTGACCTGGCGCAAAGAAGGGCATCAATTTTGTCCCGCCGGGGATGCCATCATCAGCGGCGAGCCCAGAGTGGTGCAGGATATCCTGTCCGAGCCTGAAACGGGCACATGGCACGAAAATGCCCGCCGGAACGGTTATGCCTCCTGCATTGCCTTGCCGCTGATGGACGGCAAGAGGGCGTTCGGGGCGTTGGTGATCTTCGATCGCAAGGTGAACGTGTTCGATGCGGACGAAGTGGGGGTGCTGGAAGAGATGTCGGGCGACCTCGCATTTGGCATTCTTACGCTGCGTGTCAAGCTTGCGCATCGTGAACATGCGCAGCGCCTGCAAGAGAACATGCTGCAAACCGTGGAGGCGATCGCAAGCATCGTCGAGATGCGCGACCCGTACACCTCCGGTCATCAGGCACGGGTGGCGGCACTGGCAAAGGACATCGCAAGCCGGATGGGATTGCCGGAGGAGCAGGTTCAGGCGATCCATCTGGCCGGATTGGTGCATGACCTGGGCAAGATACGCATCCCGGCCGAGATACTGAGCAAGCCCGGGCGGCTGGACGAGATCGAGTACAGCCTGATCAAGATGCATCCCAAGGCCGGCTACGACATTCTGAAGGGGATCGATTTTTCGTGGCCGATCGCACAGATGGTATTGCAGCACCATGAGCGCATGGATGGATCCGGCTATCCGCAGGGATTGAAGGGCGACGAGATATTGCCGGGCGCGCGCATCCTGATCGTGGCGGATGTGGTCGAGGCGATGTCCTCGCACCGGCCCTATCGCCCCGGACTTGGTGTTGAAGCGGCACTCGAGGAAATCACCAAGTCACGGGGGATTCGCTACGATCCCCAGGTGGTGGATGCCTGTATCGCGTTGTTCCGCGAACGCGGTCACATCTTCCGCGACTGAAGCATCATCGCGGCGGCTGGAACAGAATTGGCGGCCTAGTCCTTGCCAAACAAATCACGACTGTAAACCTTGTCAGCCACATCCCGGATGTCGTCGGTGATGCGGTTGGCAACGATGATATCGGACTCCTTTTTGAATTGCGCCAGGTCATTCACCACTCTGGAGCGGAAAAACTCCGGCTCACTGAGCGCAGGCTCATAAACAATGACCTCGATACCCTTGGCCTTGATGCGTTTCATGATGCCCTGGATGCTGGAAGAGCGGAAGTTGTCGGAGCCGCTCTTCATGACCAGGCGGTGTATGCCGACGACCTTGGGGTTGCGCTTGATGATGCTCTCCGCGATGAAATCCTTGCGCGTGGTGTTCGACTCCACGATGGCGTGGATCAGGTTTTGCGGGACATCCTGATAGTTGGCGAGCAGTTGCTTTGTATCTTTTGGCAGGCAATAGCCGCCGTAACCGAACGATGGGTTGTTGTAATGATCCCCGATGCGCGGGTCGAGGCTGACGCCCTGGATGATCTGCTTCGTATCCAGTCCGTGGGTGGCCGCGTAGGTGTCCAGCTCGTTGAAGTAGGCCACACGCATGGCGAGGTAGGTGTTGGCGAACAGCTTGATCGCTTCGGCCTCGGTGGAGTCGGTGAACAGCACCGCGATATCCTGCTTGACCGCGCCCTGCTTGAGCAGATTGGCAAAGGTTTCGGCGCGTTTGGAGCGTTCGCCGACCACGATGCGCGACGGGTGCAGGTTGTCATACAGTGCCTTGCCTTCGCGCAGGAACTCGGGAGAGAAGATCAGGTTGTCGCAGTTCATTTGCTGCCTGAGCTTGGCCGTGTAGCCGACCGGAATGGTGGACTTGATGATCATCACCGCTTGCGGATTGATGCTCTGCACGTCCCTGATCACCGCCTCGATGGACTTGGTGTTGAAGTAGTTGGTTTCGGGGTCGTAGTCTGTCGGCGTGGCGATGATGACGTATTCCGCGCCGGCGTAGGCTTCGCGCTTGTCCAGCGTGGCCTTGAAATTGAGATTCTTGTGCGCCAGGTAATCCTCGATCTCGACATCTTCGATGGGGGACTGTTTGCGATTGAGCATCGCCACCTTTTCCGGAACGATGTCGATGGCGACGACTTCGTTGTGCTGGGCAAGCAGGATGGCGTTGGAAAGGCCTACGTAACCGGTACCGGCAATGGCGATTTTCATGGATTGAACGTTAGCGTAATGTGAAAAGAATGGCGCACATTATACGCGATGGCGATTTACAGGCACTTTTCAGGAATCTTTCAGGCGTTTGACAGTGCTCTTTCAATCTTGATATCCGCTTCGGCGGCCAATGCGGTCAACTTGGCGTCGCCCAGTACCGTCATCATGCTCGTCGGCTTGATGAATTCGACCGACATCTTGCCCGGCGTGACTTCGCGGATCACCGCGTTGCAGGGCAACAGGCTCGCCACATCGCTGTTTGCGGTATACGCCTCGTAAGCCAGGTTAGGGTTGCACGCGCCGAGGATCACGGTGGGGATGACGTCCTTGCCGGTCTTCTCCTTGATCTTGCTGTGCATGTCGATGCGGGTGAGGATGCCGAAGCCTTCGGCAGCGAGCGCTTTTGTGGCACGTTCGACAGTGTGGTCCAGGGTGTCGTTGATCAAGCGTTTGAAATTGATGGTACTCATGTCTGTACTCCTGAATAGATCAAGCGTCCATCATAGGCCAAATGTCTGTGCGGCAATATAGCGACATAATCAGCTCATTCCGGGCGTGCCAATGCTGTCCGGTAAAGCGCCAGATCGCCAGCCGAGAAACAGCAGAAGATCACTTCCCGCAACGAGCAGGGCGTGCGCAGATAGTGACGCACCGCCGCAATCGAAACCTTGACTGCCTGTTCCGGTGGATAGCCAAAGATGCCTGTGCTGATGCAAGGGAAGGCGATGCTGGCCAGCTGTTGCCTGGCGGCCAGGGCAAGGCTTTCGCGATAGCATGAGGCCAGCAGCTTGGCCTCATCTTGCGTGCCTCCCTGCCACACCGGCCCCACAGCATGGATGACATATCTCGCCGGTAATCTGTAGCCACGCGTGAGCCGTGCCTGCCCGGTCGGGCAGCCTCCCAGCGCGCGGCATTCCTGCAGTAGTTCCGGACCTGCCGCACGATGGATTGCGCCATTCACGCCGCTTCCGCCCAGCAGCGACGAATTCGCTGCATTGACGATGGCGTCCACATTCAGCTGGGTGATGTCGCCCTGGATGGCGCGGAGGGTGGTCATTGGCGTACCTCCATGCGTTGGTGCGGAAACGAAGCCAGTTGCAAAAAAGCGCAGCGTATTGCGCCCGTGAGCTAGTTTAGCTCGTTCGTCAGGATATCGAACGTAGTCTGTGTCAGTCCGGGCGCAAGACAATCCAGTTCAATGATATCTGGTGTGGAGCGTAACCACGTGAGCTGGCGTTTCGCCAATTGTCGCGTAGCGGCGATGCCTTTTTCCAGCAACTCCCCTTTAGTGATTTCTCCTTCCAGAAATTCCCAAGCCTGGCGGTAGCCGACGCAGCGCATGGAGGTCATATCGCGGTGCAGCGGATATTTTTTTCGCAGCCCGCTCAGTTCATCCACCAGCCCCTGCTTCAACATCTCGGCAAAACGTGTTGCGATCCGCTGATGCAACACGGCGCGGTCGGAAGGGATGAGCGCGATGGGCAGGATGCGATAGGGCAACGGATTTTGTTCCTGTTGCTTGATCAGCACCGACATCGGCTGGCCACTGAGTCGGTAGATCTCCATCGCGCGCTGGATGCGCTGGGTGTCGGTGGAATGCAGGCGGGCCGCGGTCTCTGCATCGACCTCGGCCAGTTTTGCATGCAGGCGTTCGATGCCGTGCCGGGCGATCTCGGCATCCAGTTCCACGCGCAGTGCGGCATCGGCCTGCGGCAACGGACTCAGGCCTTCGCGCAATGCCTTGAAGTAGAGCATCGTGCCGCCGACCAGCAACGGGATCTTGCCGCGCGCGGTGATGTCGGCCATCAGGCGCAGTGCATCATGGCGGAAGGCAGCCGCGGAATACGCCTCGGTCGGAGCGATGATATCGATCAGGTGGTGCGGTGCGCGGGCGAGGGTGGCGGCATCCGGCTTGGCGGTGCCGACGTCCATGTCGCGGAACACCAGCGCGGAATCGACGCTGATGAGCTCCACCGGCAAGCGCTGCACCAGTTCCACCGCAACACCGGTCTTGCCGCTGGCGGTGGGGCCCATGAGGAAAATTGCCGGAGGAAGTATTTTCATGTGAACCGAGCTACGGAGCACGTTACTCCCTCCCCTTTGCAGGGGGAGGGTGGGGGTTGAAGCGTGGGTACATTTGAAAATTCTACCCCCATCCTAGCCTTCCCCCTGCAAGGGGGAAGGAATGTGAGTAGCTTAGAATTCATGCCAAATCCCGGTCACGCGTCTCGTGCAGTGCGAACACAGCCAATACGCTGATTGTCGCCGCGACGGAGATATAGCCTCCCACCCAGGCAAGGCCGCCATGCAACACCAACTGCTGTGCGAGGTAAGGCGCCAGCGAGGCGCCGAAAATGCCGCCCAGATTGTAGGCCGCGCCTGCACCGGTATAGCGTACTGAAGTCGGGAACAATTCCGGCAGCAGTGCACCCATCGGCGAGAAAGTCGCGCCCATCAGGAACAATTCGAGACTCAGGAACGCGGTGATCAATAGCGGTGAGCCGCTGCCCAGCATCGGCGCCATCAGGAAACCGGACAGCAAAGCGGCAAAGCCCGCAACGAGTAACACCGGACGACGACCATAACGATCGCCCGCCCAGGCCGACAGTGGCGTGGCGGCCGCCATGAAGACGACGGCTATGCAGAGCATGCCAAGGAACTGCGGACGCGGGATGTGAAGCGTGGCGACGCCGTAGCTCAATGAGAACACGGTGGCGATATAGAACAGCGCGTAACACACCACCATGGTCAAGGCGCCGAGGATCAGCGGTTTGGTGTGACGGGCGAACAATTCGGATAGCGGAATCTTTCTAATGTCCGTTCGTGCTGAGCCTGTCGAAGCATGAACGACATGCCCTTCGACATAACCATCGACTTGCCCGCTTGCGGGCTTAGTCGAATGGCTAGTAGTTCCATCAGGCTCAGGGCGAACGGTATTGGATTGCTGTTCTTGTTGGGCTTTAAGAAACACCGGCGTCTCTTCCAGCTTCAGCCGCACGTAAAGCCCAATCACCACCAGCACCGCGCTGGCGAGGAAGGGGATGCGCCAGCCCCAGGCACGGAACTCGGCGTCGTCGAGCGTATTCGCCAGCAACAAAAAGCTGCCTACTGCGAACAGGAAACCGAACGGGGGACCTAACTGCGGGAACATGCCGAACCAGCCGCGTTTGCCTTTGGGTGCATATTCCGCCGCCAGCAAAGCCGCACCGCCCCATTCGCCGCCGAGGCCGATGCCCTGGCCGAAGCGTAGCAGGCACAGCAGCGCAGGTGCGAGCCAGCCGACGGTTGCATAGCCCGGAAGCACGCCGATCAGCGTGGTGGAGAGACCCATCACCAGCAGCGACGCCACCAGCGTCGTCTTGCGCCCGATGCGGTCGCCGAAATGGCCGAACAGCAGCGCGCCGAAGGGGCGGGCAATGAAGGCGATACCGAAAGTGAGGAAGGCGTTCAGCGCCTGCACCGCCGGGTCGCTGTTGGGAAAGAACACCGGGCCGATCACCATCGCCACGGCGAGGCCGTAGATGTAGAAATCGTAGAACTCGATGGCGGTGCCGATGAAGGAGGCGAAGGCGATACGGGTGGTTGGTGGTGAATCTGTGCTCAAGGTATTTTTTACGGTTAACGTTTTGTTTCGTTTATGAGAGCCAGCCTGTGACTAGTCTTTCCGTTTCCTCAATCATTGACTTTACATCCTTATCATTGAATTCGTCGATGTTTCCGTGTGCTGCACTGTTTCGTACTGCTGCTAGAGTAGTGATGCGTTTCTGAACTAACGAGTTGTATTTACCTGCCTTTGCTAAATCGGCATTCATTTTTTCGAGTTTGCCAATAGGTAGGTTGTTTTCGATACATAGGTTACGTAAGTTGGTTTCTAGAATTACTCCGCACACAACTGCGGCAGGTAATTTATATCCGGCTGAGATGAGCTCTCTGGCTTGTTCAAACTCTGTAGAGAACACTTCTGCCTGAACCAGATTACGGATTGAAGAGAGGTAGCCCCCCTCGAAATCTTCTTTAGCGGCAAGAAATACTGCCTGAAGTCTGTTTAATCTAGTTGGATTGTCTTCGTAAGGACGTGATTTTTCTGCTTCTACGAACGACTTGAAATGTTCGGAGTCTCGTCCGCATGAACTGGCAAGTAGATTCCTTACTTTGACGCTCCAGTTGAGAATTAAGTCTGAATCAACATGTTCGTAGGAGCCCATGTGTTGGCTATGCTTTGTCTGCTTTGTTGCTGAAACAGTATTTGCTTGAGTAGCTAGCTCTTCAAAACGTTTCTTTAGTTTTTCAATCATCATTTACCTCTCATAAACATCGCATCCAGCTCCGCCAACGTGACCTGGAACCAGGTCGGCCGCCCGCGGTTGCACTAGTTGGCGCGCACAGTCCCGGCGAAGATCAGCGCTCCTCCAGCTTGATCCTCCTTTTCCTGACGCCGTCGGCCAGCGTTTCGAGGACGCTCAGGGTGTCTTCCCAGCCGATACAGGCATCGGTGATGGATACGCCTTTCTGCAGTGGCTTGCCGGGGACGAGATCCTGGCGGCCTTCCTTGAGGTGAGATTCGATCATCACGCCGAATATGCGGTCTTCGCCGTTGGCCAGTTGGGTAGCACAATCCTGCGCCACTTCGATCTGGCGCTTGTAGTCCTTGCGGCTGTTGGCGTGCGAGAAATCGATCATGACGCGAGCAGCCAGGCCGGAGCTGGCGAGCTCCTTGCAGGCCGCATCGACGGATGCTGCATCGTAATTGGGTTGCTTGCCGCCACGCAGAATGACGTGGCAGTCCTCGTTGCCGTTAGTGGAGACGATGGCCGAGTGGCCGGCCTTGGTGACGGAGAGGAAATGGTGTGGGCTGGCTGCAGCCTTGATCGCGTCCACGGCGATGCGGATGTTGCCATCGGTACCATTCTTGAAGCCGATCGGACAGGAAACGCCCGATGCCAATTCGCGATGCACCTGGGACTCGGTAGTGCGCGCACCAATGGCACCCCAGGAGATCAGGTCGGCGGTGTATTGCGGTGTGATGGTATCCAGGAATTCGGTCGCGCAGGGCAGGGCCAATTCGTTGATATCCCACAGCAGCTTGCGCGCCAATCGCAAGCCGTCATTGATCTTGAAGCTGCCGTCGAGGTGCGGGTCGTTGATCAGGCCTTTCCAGCCAACGGTGGTGCGCGGTTTCTCGAAATAGACGCGCATCAGGATCAGCAGGTCGGCCTCGTGACGTTTGGTTTCGGCCTTCAGCTTCTTCGCATATTCCATTGCGATGCCGATATCGTGGATAGAACACGGACCGACCACGACCAGCAACCTGTCGTCGGCGCCATGCAGGATGCGATGTATCGCGGTGCGGGCGTTAAACGTGGTTTCGGCAGCCTTTTCGGTAACGGGAAACTCGCGCAGGAAATGGCTGGGTGGGGAAAGTTCCTTGATTTCCTTGATGCGGATGTCGTCGACGATGTGTTTCATGGCTGGAAGTTAAAACCTGTAAGTCGTTAAATTAATAAGAACCTGAGAATTATATGACTCTGTCAGACGCGGGCAGTAAGAGCAAGCCTGAATTGTTCATTTCCCACGCATGAACATCGAATCCAGTTCCGCCAGCGTGACCTGAAACCAGGTCGGCCGCCCGTGGTTGCACTGGTCGGCGCGTTCGGTCTGTTCCATCTCGCGCAGGATGGCGTTCATCTCGGGGATGCTCAGTTGCTGGTTGGCGCGCACGGCGGAATGGCAGGCCAGCGTGGCGAGCAGTTCGTTGCGGCGTTCGGTGAGTGCGCGGCTCGCGCCAAACTCGCGCAGCTCGTGCAGCACTTCGCGCGCCGCCGCTTCGGCACGGGCCTGCTTCAGCATGGCCGGCATGGCGCGCACCGCCAGCGTGTTGGTGGAGATCGGAGCCAGCTCGAAACCGAGCTGGTGCAGGGCTTGCTGTTCTTCCTCGGCGGTGGCCACATCCAGCGTGTCGGCGCTGAAGGTCACCGGGATCAGCAACGGCTGTGTCGGCATCTGCTGCCGGTCGAAGGCGGTCTTCAGTTTTTCGTACACGATGCGCTCATGTGCCGCATGCATATCCACGACGATGAGGCCTTGCTGGTTCTGCGCGAGGATGTAGATGCCGGAGAGTTGGCCAAGCGCGAAGCCGAGCGGGTGTTCTGGGGCGGGAAGAGGGAAGGGAGAAGGGGGAAGGGGAGAGTCAAAAGCGGGCTTGCTGTTACCCTTCTCCCTTACCTCTTCACCCTTCCCGGTTTGGAATTCCCACAGTTTGTAGGCAGCCTGAGGTTGCGCCGCACCGAAAGGGATGCGTTGTTGCTGCATCGGAACAAAGGAGTTGATCGGTATGTTTTCCGGAACTGGGATAGCCGGCGCAGGCGCGGATGCCTGCATAGTCGCACTCAGCGCATCCTGCAAGGCATGGAACACGAACTGGTGGATACCCTGGCTTTCGCGGAAGCGTACCTCGCTTTTGGCCGGATGCACGTTGACGTCCACCTGCTCCGGCGGCACATCGAGGAACAGCACGAAAGCGGGATGGCGCTGGTGGTGCAGGATGTCCTGGTAGGCCTGGCGCACCGCGTGCATCAGCACCTTGTCGCGGACGAAGCGGCCGTTCACGAAGAAATATTGCTCGTCGCGCGAGGAGCGCGAATAGGCGGGCAGGGCGGCGATGCCGTGCAAGTGCAGGTTTGCTACCTGCCGCTCGACATTGACTGCATGCAGGCCGAACTCGGCGCCGAGGATGGCGGTGATGCGCTGCTGCATGTTCTGTGTGGGAAACTGCCATGCCATGCGACCGTTGTGCTGCAACGAGAACGCGACATCCGGCCGCGACAGCGCGATGCGCTTGAACGTCTCTTCGCACCAGGCGTATTCGGTGCTTTCGCTCTTCAGGAACTTGCGCCGCGCCGGCGTATTGAAATACAGCTCGCGCATTTCGACGCTGGTGCCGTGGGCGTGAGCTGCGGGTGCGGCGGCGCTCTGCGTGCCGTCGGCAGCCTCGATCTTCCAGGCGTGTGCGGCATCGGCACTGCGGCTGGTCAGCGTGACTTGCGCCACTGCCGCCATGCTGGCCAACGCCTCGCCGCGGAAGCCCATACTGGCGACGCGTTGCAGATCATCGAGCGAGGCGATCTTGCTCGTGGCGTGGCGCATCAGCGCAAGCGGCAACTGCTCCAGCGCGATGCCAACCCCGTTGTCGCGCACTCTCAGCAGCTTGATACCGCCGCCCTCCAGTTGCACTGCGATGTCCGTCGCGCCCGCATCCAGGCTGTTCTCCAGCAATTCTTTCAGCGCAGAAGCCGGGCGTTCGATCACCTCACCGGCGGCGATCTGGTTGATGAGCAAGTCGGGGAGTAACTGGATGGAATACATGGTGCGGATTATAGCGGATAGGTCGCGACGGAATTTTGAAGTTCAGGCAACGCGTGCGACTGGGGACAAATTGCTATGCTGTGGGTGCGGCAAAATGACGCGTGACAATATGCTCCATTCCCGTAATTTTAGGATGGTTTTAGCATCCGCCCCGATTTATCAAGAGAAAATACATACAACTTCTGACCGAACTGAAGGCTGCAAGGTTGCGACAGGCATTTTAAAAAATTGACGAGGGTATGGTGCACGGAATGGTTTTCGGTTTGGGTGCGGCACTCACGCCCCTGCTGATACTATTGCCGCTGGTCAGTTTGCTCTCAAGAATCTGCGCGAGAACTGCGAATGGGTCACGCGCTGGATACGCGGGGGGTGGCGTTTGTGCTGGTCGCGCTCGGATTGCGCCGCATCTTTCTGGGGATTTGATCGCTTCTTTCTGAAACATTTGATTTCTTGTCCGTTTATAGTGGTGTGCCGGTGCCTCATGACAATCGAATTGGTAAGTGACTATGCTTTGTTGGTCTCCCCGGTGGAGCGCTGGTAGGATGTCGACCATTGCAATCTCGCTGAATTCCTTCATGGCTACGCCGTATTCCTTTCCGTCCCGGCCGGGGCGACCCCCGATGCACGAACGTATCGTGGTGGTCGGGCTGGTTGTCGTGCTGCATGCGGCAGCGCTCGCGGCATATTGGTCGCGGCCTGAAATGCCCGCAGTGCGGGTGAGTGAGATGTCGGTCTCTTTTGCCAGCATGCAGATGCCGCAAGCCGATACTCCGCTCAAGGCCAAACCCACGCCCACGCCCAAGCCGGTTCAACACGCGCCCGATCCTTTGCCTGCCGAGAAACTCGCAGTGAAGGAGGAAACTCAGCCTGCAGAGCAGTCCTCGCAGCAGAACGCCACGCCGCCTTCCCCGGTGATGCTGGACACTGAGCCGGACTACCGCGCCGACTATCTCAACAACCCTCGTCCGCCTTATCCGATGGTGGCGAGACGCATGGGCTTTCATGGCAAAGTGATCCTGAATGTCGAGGTACTGGCAGAGGGGAAAGCAGGCCAGGTCTTGCTGAAGCAAAGTTGCGGCCACGATATTCTGGACAATGCCGCCTTGCAGACGGTGAGGACTTGGCGTTTCACACCGGCACGGCATTCCGGACAACCCGTCACCCAATGGTTTCTGGTTCCCATAAAATTTTCCCTGGAGGACAACGCAGGATGAACAGTCTGTTTGCCGTCAATTCGCCCATCGTTTCTGCGACGCTGTTGTTGCTGATCATGTTGTCCATCGTGACCTGGTCCATTGCATTGCTCAAGTTGTGGAAGCAATGGCAAACGAAAAAGGACGACCATGCTTTCAACGACAGATTCTGGGCTGTGCGTGAGTGGGGTGAGGCCGGGAAAGTCGCGCTGGATAGCCGGGGCGACATTGCGCGTCTGGCGCAAGCCGGATTTGCCGAACTGAAGACCATGAATGAAGCTCAACATGACCTGAAACACCTGGGGGCGCCGCACGATGTGCTGGAACGCATGCTGCGCCAGCAGTTGCAGAACATCCAACGCTTTCACGAGCGCGGTCTGGCCGAGTTGGCGACTATCGGTTCCACCGCACCTTTCGTCGGGCTGTTCGGCACTGTGTGGGGCATCATGCATGCGCTTCAGAACATTGGCCAAAGCGGTTCGGCTTCGCTGGATGTGGTCGCGGGCCCTATCGGCGAAGCCCTGATCGCTACCGCCATCGGTATCGCCACGGCTTTGCCTGCGGTGCTGGCCTACAACTTCTTTCTGCGCCGCTTGAAAGTGCATGTGACCGATCTGGAGAATTTTGCCCACGATTTCCTGCGTCTGGCGCAGAAACACGATTACAAACTGTAAGGTACCCATATGGCCTTCGGAAACTCCTCCCGGGAAGACAGCATGATGAGCGAGATCAATGTCACGCCGCTGGTGGACGTGATGCTGGTGTTGCTGGTCGTGTTCATCATCACCGCGCCGCTGTTGGCACCGCAGGCGCTCAAAATCAACCTGCCCAAGACCGAATCGGTTGTCCACGACGACAAACTGCAAAAGGTCAGTCTGGCCATCGATGCCCATGGCGTCGTTACTCTCGAGTCTGCACATCTGACGGATGCGGCAATGGCAGAGTTGCTGAAAAGGCGCGCTGCAGATCCGCAGTTCCAGTTGCAGATTGAGGCGGACGAAGCTGTGAATTACGGGCGCGTGGCGCAGGTCATGGCTATTGCCCAGAAGGCCGGCGTGGGCAAGCTCTCCTTCTTGACGATAGCAGGCAAATAAGCGCAGGATATAACCATCGAAGCAGGGTGGCCCGGCCGGAATTTCGTCGGGCCGTGTTTCAGAGGACTGGCAAAGGAGGGTTCATATGAAAAATGTCGTTGTTGTAATGCTGTTGGTGTTCGGTGTTACCGTGACCGGAAGTGTTTTCGCTTGCGATGGCAGCAAACACGATAAATCAATGTCCGGCACTAGCGCCCCCGCTACACCGGCTCCTGCCCCGGTAAAGTAATCCGGGTAGAGGCGACACCAAACGGGGCCTGGGAAACCAGGCCCCGTTTCTTTGCCTGCGTTTTCACTATCACGTTATTTAATAACAATTAAAGTGCCCGTGGCGAACGTATGTTATGTAAGTGTTAACAATGCGGTACAGTTGACTATTGAGCTCGTATATAATCCGCGGAGACATTCTTGCAGGAAAATTAGCGCCCGGTCACCCGGGCGTTTTTCAAAATAGCGTTAACAGTTAAGAGGAAGACTACATGGCTCTAATGATAGGAATTCCGCGCGAAACAGCCGCAGGGGAGAAGCGCGTTGCCACGGTTCCGGAGGTCGTAGAGAAGCTCATCAAGCTGGGTTTCAAGGTCGCGGTCGAATCTGGCGCCGGAGATGCGGCGAATTTCAGTGACGATGCCTACCGCGCCGCGGGAGCTGAAATCATCGTTGGTGCTCCCAAACTGTGGGCAGCATCCGACATCGTTTTCAAGGTCGTCGTACCGACGCCGGAAGAAGTCGGCCTGATGCGCGAAGGCGGCAACTTGATCGGCTTCATCTGGCCGGCGCAAAACCCCGAACTGATGCAGCAACTGGCGGCGAAAAAGGCCACCGTGCTGGCCATCGACTGTCTGCCGCGCATGCTGAGCCGCGCCCAGAAGATGGACGCGTTGACCTCGCAGGCAGGCGTCGCCGGCTACCGCGCCGTCATCGAGGCCGCCAATGTCTTCGGTCGATTCTTCAACGGACAGATCACGGCTGCGGGCAAGGTTCCGCCGGCCAAGGTCTTCATCGCCGGTGCCGGTGTGGCCGGCCTGGCGGCGATCGGTACAGCCGCCGGTCTGGGCGCCGTCGTGCGCGCCAACGATACACGTGCCGAAGTGGCCGACCAGGTCAAGTCCCTGGGCGGCGAATTCGTGAAGGTCGAATATGAGGAAGAAGGCGGCGGCGGCGGCGGCTACGCCAAGGTGATGAGCGAGGGCTTCCAGCAGGCACAGCGCGATATGTACGCGAAGCAGGCGAAGGAAGTGGACATCATCATCACGACCGCTTTGATCCCGGGCAAGCCCGCGCCAAGGCTGATCACTGCCGAGATGGTGAAGAGCATGAAGCCGGGCAGCGTCATCGTCGACATGGCGGCCGAACGCGGGGGCAATTGCGAACTGACCGAGCCCGGTCAGGCGGTGGTGAAGCATGGCGTGACCATCGTCGGCTACACCGACCTGAACAGTCGTTTGGCCAAGCAGTCTTCCACGCTGTATGGCACCAATCTGTTCCGTCTGACCGAGGAATTGTGCAAGACCAAGGACGGCATCATCAACGTCAACATGGAAGACGACGCCATTCGCGGCCTGACGGTCATCAAGGATGGCGTGGTTACCTGGCCCGCGCCTGCGCCTAAACTGCCGGCTGCCGCGGCCAAACCGGCTGTGGCCAAGCCGGCTGCAGCGCCAGCCGCGCACGGTCATGGCGGTGGCGGCGCGCCGGCGTCGGCAACCACAACGGCATCGATATTCGGTGCTGCCGCAGTGCTATTCCTGCTCATCGGTGCTTACGCGCCTGCAGCGTTCCTCGGACACTTCACTGTGTTCGTGCTCGCCTGTTTCGTCGGCTACATGGTGGTGTGGAATGTCACTCCGGCCCTGCATACCCCGCTGATGAGTGTTACCAACGCGATCAGCAGCATCATCGCGATCGGTGCGCTGGTGCAGATCGCCCCGCCGCTGTCGGCAGGGCTTGATCGCCCGGATGGGTGGATACGCTGGTTGGCGGTAGCGGGTATAGCGCTCACCGCGGTCAATATGTTCGGTGGCTTCGCCGTCACCCGACGCATGCTGTCGATGTTCCGCAAATAAGGATAAATAATATGTCTGCAAGCCTGGCAACTGTTTCTTATATTGGTGCGATCATCCTTTTCATCCTCAGCCTGGGTGGCCTGTCCCACCCCGAGTCTTCACGCCGCGGCAATCTCTACGGCATGATAGGCATGGCGATTGCCGTGCTGGCGACCGTGTTCGGTCCCCGCGTTTCGATGGCCGGAGTTCCGTGGATCATCGGTGCCATGGTGGTGGGCGGCAGCGTCGGACTCTATGCCGCGCGTAAAGTGCAAATGACGCAGATGCCGGAACTGGTCGCGATGATGCACAGCATGGTCGGCCTCGCTGCCTGCCTGGTCGGTTTCGCCAATTACATCGATCCGATCGCCGCGCTGAACTTATCCAGTGCCGAAAAGAGTATCCACGAGATCGAAATCTATGTTGGCATACTGATCGGTGCAGTGACTTTCTCCGGCTCCCTGATCGCCTTCGGCAAGCTGTCGGCCAAGATCGGCGGCAAGCCGCTGTTGCTGCCGGGACGCCACTTCATGAATCTGGCGGGCCTGTTGGTCGTGATCGCGTTCGGCTGGCAGTTCCTGCATGCTGAAACGATCAGCGCGGGCATGATAGGCCTGACCGTGATGACGGTGATCGCGCTGCTGTTCGGCGTTCACATGGTGATGGCCATCGGCGGCGCCGATATGCCGGTGGTGGTGTCCATGCTGAACAGCTATTCCGGCTGGGCGGCAGCGGCGACCGGCTTCATGTTGAACAACGACCTGTTAATCGTCACCGGTGCACTGGTGGGATCCAGCGGCGCCATTCTTTCCTACATCATGTGCCGCGCGATGAACCGCAACTTCATCAGCGTCATTGCCGGCGGATTCGGCAGTGGGGGCGGCAAACCGGCCAAGAAGGCCGACGGTGATGCGCAACCTGCGGGCGAGGTGGTGTCCATCAGTGCGGCAGAGACGGCAGAACTTCTGCGCGAAGCCAAGAGCGTGATCATCGTGCCGGGATACGGCATGGCAGTGGCACAGGCACAGCACACGGTCTACGAGATCACGAAGTTGCTGCGCGAGAAAGGCGTCAACGTGCGTTTCGGCATCCACCCGGTCGCCGGTCGCATGCCCGGTCACATGAACGTGTTGCTGGCCGAAGCCAAAGTCCCCTACGACATCGTGATGGAGATGGATGAGCTCAATGCGGACTTCCCGGATACCGATGTCGCCATGGTGATCGGCGCCAACGATATCGTGAACCCGGCAGCACAGGAAGATCCGACCAGCCCCATCGCCGGCATGCCGGTGCTGGAAGTCTGGAAGGCCAAGACCTCCATCATGATGAAGCGCAGCATGGCCACCGGCTATGCGGGCGTGGACAATCCCCTGTTCTACAAGGAGAACAACCGCATGTTGTTCGGCGATGCCAAGAAGATGCTGGAAGAAGTTTTTGCCGCGCTGAAAGCATAATTGAACGAGGTCGTATTGCTGCGGTCCGCACTGATTAAAACTGGGCCAGGGCGTGGCTTCCGAGTATGCATCCGATCAATATGAAGAGTGACTGGCTGCGAGGTAGCCTGCTTGCGCTGGCTTACTTCGCGGCCTCGCAGCTCGGCCTCAAATTTGCGATGGTCGGACATGCGGTCACCCTGTTCTGGCCTTCCTCGGGCATCGCCCTGGCGGCCATCCTGCTGTTCGGTTACCGCTTGCTCCCCGCCATATTTATCGGCGCTTTCTTTTCCAATCTGACCACCGGCCTGCCGGTGGTCGCAGTTGCCGGCATGGCGACCGGTGCGACCCTGGAAGCCTGGCTGGGCGCGTATCTGTTGGGTCGGCTTGCGAATTTCCATCCCCGTCTTTCCGAGGTGCGCGACATCTACCGGCTGGTGCTGTACGGCGGAGTGTTAAGCACTTTGTCGAGCGCGCTGATCGGGTCGACGATCCTGCTTGCGGCACATTCGATCCCGCCGGAGGGGTATCTGTCGACCGCATTGTTCTGGTGGATGGGGGACGCGCTCGGGGTTATCCTGTTTGTGCCGGCTGTACTGGCGTTTGCCTTGCATAAGCCTTTGCCCTGGACGCGTGCGCAGGTCAGCGAGGTGTTGCTGTTGCTGTTGACGCTGACGGTGCTGCTCCTGCTGGTGTTCGAGTATTTTTCAGGCGTCGTCGATTTCATGCATTTCGGCATGTTCGTGCTGTTTCCCGTCATCGTGTGGGCGGGAATGAGTTTCAACCAGCGCTTCGTCAGCAGCATCCTGATCCTGATCTTCCTGGTGGCGGTGGAGACCACATTGCATGGTGCCGGGCCGTTTGCGGGCCGCGATTTGCGCGGGGTGTCCGAGCTGTGGCTCTACATCGTATTCCTGACGCTGCTCGGCATCAGCGTCTCGGCATTGAACTACCAGCGCGCCCATGCCATGAAGGCGCTGCAGGCCAACCAGGATGCGCTCAACCGTGCCCAGGCCATCGGCGGTGTCGGCAGCTGGCAACTCGATCTGCGCAAAAACCATATGGAGTGGTCGAACGAGACCTCGCGGATTTTCGGAATGGACGAAAGCGACCGGGTGGACTACGAGGCCTACCTGTCGCGCATACACCCCGATGACCGGGACAAGGTCAGGCAGGCATGGATACGGGCACTGCACGGCAGCACGTACGATGTCGAACACCGCATCGTGGTCGGCGGCAAGGTCAGGTGGGTGCGCGAGCAGGCGAACCTGGATTTTGACGCGGACACCAAAAGAGCCGTCTTTGCCATCGGTACGGCACACGATATCACCGCACACAAGGAAGAGGAATCGGCGCTGCGGCTGGCCGCCAGAGTGTTCGAGAGCAGCGGGGAGGCGATCCTGATCACGGATGCCATGGTCAGGGTCGTTGCGGTCAATCATGCTTTCGTGCAGATGAGCGGCTACCGTTCGGAAGAAGTGCTGGGCAGGAACCCGAGCATGCTGGCGTCCGGAAAGCATGACGCCGAGTTTTACCGTGCCATGTGGGCCGACATCGACAACCACGGTTACTGGCAGGGCGAGATATGGGACAAGCACAAGAGCGGGCGCGTCTATCCCAAATGGATGTCCATCACGACGGTGCGCGACGACAAGAGCGAGGTGGTGAACTATATCTCCATCGCGCGCGATACCACGGAAGAGACCGAGGCGGAAAAGAACATCCACTTCCTTGCCTACTACGATGTGCTGACAGGCTTGCCCAACCGCACCTTGTTGCGTGACCGGCTGGGGCAGATGATCGCGGTATCGCATCGGGATGGGCGCCAGTTCGCGCTGCTGTTCCTTGATCTGGACCGGTTCAAATACATCAACGACTCGATGGGGCACTCCGTCGGCGACCGCCTGCTTCAGTCGGTCGCCTCGCGTATCCAGGAGTGCGTGCGGGAAGGCGACACGGTGGCGCGCCTCGGCGGCGACGAATTCATCGTTCTGTTGCGCGAGGCCGGCGAAAAAGAAGCTGCCGTGGTGGCGCAGAAACTGTTGTCCGCGCTGGCTACTCCTTACGACCTGGATGGTCAGGTGATCGCCACACAGGCAAGCATCGGCATCAGCATCTATCCCGAACATGCTCAGGATGCGGACATCCTCATCAAGAACGCCGACATGGCGATGTATCGTGCCAAGGAAGAAGGGCGCAACAACTACCAGTTCTTTGCCGAGGAAATGAACTTCCGCGTCGACCTGCTGTTCTCGATGGAAAAGGACCTGAGACTGGCGCTGGAGCGAGGGGAGTTCTTCCTGCAATATCAGCCTCAGGTCAACCTGACGGATGGGACATTGAGCGGCGTCGAGGCGTTGATCCGCTGGGAACATCCGGTCAAGGGTTTGGTTTCGCCCGCCGAATTCATCGCGGTGGCGGAAGAGACCGGACAGATCATCGCGATCGGCGAATGGGTGTTGCGCACCGCCTGCACGCAAATGGCGCAATGGCGCAGGGACGGATTGCCCGACCTGACCATGGCGGTGAACTTGTCGATCCGGCAACTACGGCAGCCGTCGCTGGGGGAATTCGTCAAGGAGGCATTGGCGGACAGCGGCCTGGATGCGCGTTATCTGGAACTTGAAATCACCGAAGGCATCATGATGGGTGACAACCAGGTAGGGATGCGCTTCCTGAACGAGATGCACGGGATGGGCGTCCAGTTGTCCATCGACGACTTCGGGACGGGCTTTTCCAGTTTGAACTACCTGAAGAAACTCCCGGTGAACAAGCTCAAGATAGACCAGTCGTTCATCCGCGACATCGAGACCGACGAAGGCGATGCCGCCATCATCCGCTCCATCATCAGCCTGGGTCATCGGCTCAAGCTGAAGGTGATCGCGGAAGGCGTCGAGACGCAGGACCAGCTCGACTTCCTGCGCATACGCGGGTGCGACGAGATACAGGGATTTTTCTATTCACTTCCGCTGGATGCGGATGCATTCATGGAGTTCGTCAGGAATCCGCCGCGCCTTGCGTAACGCCTTGCTGCCAATAGCGGGCATGGGCAGCGCGATAACGCTCCAGCCGGAAACTCTGCGGACTCGCGACGATGGTGACGGCGCCATCCTGGTCCGAGCGCAACACCTCGCTGCCTGCCGTGCGGTAGCGATCCACGATCTCGTCCCTGGGATGCCCGAAACGATTCAGATAGCCCGATGTGAACATGGCATAGCGCGGATGCACCGCATCCACGAAGGCTTGCGAGGAAGAACTCACGCTGCCGTGGTGGGGTACGACCAATAGCGTTGCCGGCAGCTCTTTTGCGTGCAACTTCATCAGGCGCGATTCGGCCAGGCTTTCGATGTCGCCCGTCAGCAATATGCTGTTCTGTCCGGTGCTGACGCGCAAAACGCAACTGCCCTCGTTGTTATGTGCCAGCGCAGCCGGGATATTCGATCTGGCGGGATGCAACATGTCGAAGCGCACGCCGTCCCACTCCCAGGACTGGCCGTCGGCGCAGGGTTCGTTGTGGGCGGCGAGTTGCAGTTTCGGATGCGAGTTAGGCAATGAGGAGATGACGTTCGTCACCGGAATTCCCTTCAATACCGATTCCGTTCCGCCGATGTGATCCATGTCGCCATGCGACAGCACGAGCACATCCAGTAGCGGGATACCCATGCCGCGCAGCGCCGGAATGATGATGCGGCTGCCGCTGTCGGATTCGCCGGGAAAATCCGGCCCCGTGTCATAGAGCAGGGCGTGATTGCGCGTCTGCACCGCGACGGACAGTCCCTGCCCGACATCGAACACGATGACGCGTGCACTGCCTTCGGCCGGGCTGTCCGGTACCACCAGGAACATAGGCAGCAACAGCAAGACACCCAGCCCGCGCATCGGGAAGCCGCGCGGAGCGAGCATCCACAAGGCGCCGCCCATGCCGGAAACGATCGTCCAGACCGGGGGAGCATGTTGTGCCCATACGCCATAAGGAAGCTTGTCCAGCAGGTTCAGCAGGTACATGCACAAGACCATGGCTTCATGCGCGACATAAAGCATCCACTCGAACGGCGGCAAGGTGCCGAGCAGCGTGAGCGGAACCACCACGAAACTGACTAGCGGAATGGCGAAGGCATTCGCGATGGGCGATACCAGCGAAAGCTGCTGGAACATGGCCAGCAGCGGCGGGATCAGGCCGATCATCATGGCCCATTGCACCTTGCCATACTCTCTCAGCCAATGCTGCTTGCGCAGCCGGTTCGCGGTGACATAGAAGATCAGTGCCACAGCGCCAAAGGAGAGCCAGAACCCGGGTGACAATACCGCCCACGGATCGGCGAGCAGTACCACCATGAGTGCGGTTGCCAGCAGTTGCGAAGGAGAGACGTTGCGCGAAAGCATCAACATCACGCAGACGGTCGCCAGCATGTACAGCGTGCGCTGCGCCGGGACTTCGTAGCCAGACAACAGCGTGTAGAAAAGCGCGGCGAGCAGCCCGGCCATGGCGGCCACCTTGCGTGCCGGGAACCGGAGCGCGAGGCGGGTGCTGCGCCGCCACAGCCAATAGACCAGTGCAAAGGCCATCCCGGCCAGCATCGTGATGTGCAAGCCCGAGATGCTCATCAAATGATTGACGCCGGTGCGCGTGAATACCTGCCAGTCTGCTTGTGCGATGCCGGACTGGTCGCCGATCGCCAGTGCGGTCAGGACGCCAGCGTAAGGCACATCGCCCAGGGTCTTCCGGAAATGAGTGCGCACCGATTCGCGCAGTCGCTGCACCATATAAGCCGGGCTGGATGACTGTTCCGCCAGTTTTCGGTTAACGCCCTTGGCATAAACGTAGCCGATGGCCCGGATGTCCCGTTCCAGCGCCCATGCCTCGAAATCGAAGCTGTATGGATTGCCGGTGCCGTGGGGTTGTTTGAGACGCACGGTAAACTGCCAGCGCTCCCCGGCGCCCGGTTGCAGCGGGTCGCTACCGTCGCCATCGTAAGTGGTGAGCTGGATGTGGCGAGGTACGTGCGCACCTTCAGTCTGAACGCTTTCCACATCGAAAGCGAAACGCACACCGCGTTCATGCAGACGGGGCATTTCAACGACCATGCCGGTGATCGTGATGTTCTTCCCTTGCCATTCGTCCGGCAGTGCGTCCGACAGACGGTGCTGGGCCATCCAGGCGGCATAGCCGAAACCCAGCAATGCGGCACAAAGCAATATCGCGCCGCGGCGAGCGGCCGCCGGCAACCTGCCGTTGGGGCGCGGCAGCAGCAGTACGATAACGGCAAGAGGCCAGTAGGCAGGGAGTACAGGCAGTGCGGCTTGCTGTTGCAGATACCACACGCCGCATGTAAAGAAGAGTGCGAAGGAAACCATATGCGTAGCGTACCGCAAAATCATAGAATCCACCCATGCGCAGATTCTTCCAAAATAGATTACCGGACCATAACAGCATCCTGCGCCAGCGTTGGTTGCGCCCGGTACAACATTGGCTGGTACATCACAACCTGTGGCATCTGCACCGGCGTTCGGTGGCCGGCGGGGTGGCGGTTGGCTTGTTGTGCGGGTTGATCCCGGGACCGTTGCAAATGATCGTTGCCGTATTGCTGGCGGTGCTCTTTCGTGTCAACCTGCCCGTGGCGGCTTTCACCACGCTCTACACCAACCCGTTCACCATCGTGCCGTTATATCTGCTGGCATATCAGATCGGCATATGGGTGATCGGTACCGCAAACGCAAATGCCCTGCCTGTCTTTCCGGATCTGCATTGGAGCGATGGATTATTTCAATTGTGGTCCTGGCTGAGGTTGCTGGGCAAACCGCTGTTGATCGGCCTTCCAATACTTGCCGTCAGCTTGGCCATCGTCGGCTATGCCGCAGTTCGTCTCTTCTGGCGCCTGTTTGTAGTGATCAAGTGGCGCAGACGTCACATGAAATAACCCGGAACTTTCCTCGACTATTCGGGTCTGACGTTGTGTTCGGCAGATTCAGGCCGGGTAATCAGTCAACTAAAAGAGGTGTCGGATGAAAAAAGCATATGAAGAAGCGGCCAAGTTCTTCCGCTGGGTGATGGTTGGTGTGATGGCGTTTCTTGTCGCACTGCCGGCGTTGACATCCATGAGTGCTTCCAACTAATACGCTACAAATAAAACGCCCCGGAGCCTGTGCCCCGGGGCGTTTTATTTTGTATCGGCGATATCTGCACCCTGCACCGCAGTACCGCGCAGCTTTTCCAGGCGCAATTCAGACTGTCTCAAAACATTTTCCATCGACCTCGATAGCATGGCGCGTGCTTCCAGGTAAGCGGTGTTTGTCTCGTCCAGAAACAGATCTTCCAGAAAAGAGATGCGGATCGCATTGTATAGCTCTGCATCTGCACGATCGAAGATTTCGGCGATCAGGAGCATGTGCTTGCGTGTGGTGGCAAAATCACGGTTATCGATGGCATCTTTGGTCGCCAGCTTCATTGCGCCCACTTCCAGATGCACCACACCGAAATCGCTTTCCTCGATGCGCGCGGCAACCTCCGGGAGATATAGTGTGACTTGCTTCATGAAATCGGTACGCTTGAGCAACGGCTTGTTTTGCTGATGAGTCACCATGCGCCGCAGAGAGACGAATGTCTTGAAATCGAGCAGATTTTCGAAGGGTAGCAAGGCGCCATCGGAAGCGGTCAACTCGCTATTCGGCAGAGAGTGCGCAGGGAAGGGAAGCATGTTCGTCGCTCCTGTAATTAGGATTGTCCGAACTTTATTCCCTGCTTGTTACAGGGTGATGACGGAAACGCTGCAATCGGATTGAGGCGTCAGATTGTGTGCAATGTGCCGTCCACCAGGCGCATCTGGCGCTGCATCCTCGCCGCGAGTTCCAGGTCGTGGGTGACGATGATGAAGCTGGTGTTGAGCTTGGCATTGAGTGCCTGCATCAGGTCGAACAAGGTGGAAGCCGAGGCGCGATCCAGGTTTCCGGTCGGTTCGTCGGCCAGCACGCAGGCAGGCTGGGTGACCAGCGCACGCGCAACGGCCACGCGCTGGCGTTCTCCGCCGGAAAGTTCGGCGGGTGTGTGCCGGACGCGTTGTGCCAACCCGACCTGCTCCAGCATGAGGGCGGCTTGGGGATGCGCCTCGGCGGGTTTCATTCCGCGTATCAGCAGCGGCATGGCGACGTTTTCAAGTGCGGTGAATTCCGGCAGTAAATGGTGGAACTGGTAGACGAATCCGAGCGACCGGTTGCGCAGTTCGCCGCGCTGTGCCTCGTTCATCTTCGATACGTCTTGTCCCAGTATGCTGACGCTGCCGCCCGTGATGGTGTCGAGACCGCCCAGCAGATGCAGCAGGGTGCTCTTGCCCGAGCCGGATGCGCCTACGATGGCGATGCGTTCGCCGCGTGCCACTTCGAGGTTCACCCCGTTCAGGACGGGAACGTTCAGGTCGCCTTGCGCATAAGTCTTGCGCAGGTCGCGGCAGGAGATAACCGGTTTCTTATTCATAACGCAAGGCCTCCGCAGGCTGCACTTTGGAGGCACGCCAGCTCGGGTAGAGGGTGGCGAACAGGCTGATGAGGAAGGACATGCCGGCAACGACGATCACGTCGCCCCTTTGCAGGTCGGAGGGCAGTTCGCTGATGTAATAGAACTCCTTGGACAGGAACTGCACGCCGAACAGGTGTTCGATGAACGGAACGATCGTGCCGATGTTGAGCGCGATCAATACGCCGCCGATGACTCCAGATGCCATGCCGATGAGGCCGATCAGCATGCCCTGGACCATGAAGATCTTCATGATGCTATTGGGCGAAGCGCCCAGCGTGCGCAGGATGGCGATGTCGGCCTGTTTGTCGGTCACGGCCATCACCAGTGTGGAGACGATGTTGAACGCGGCGACCAGGACGATGAGCGACAGGATGATGAACATCATCTTCTTCTCCATCGCGACCACGCTGAAATAGTTGGCGTTCTGTCGGGTCCAGTCCGTCGCGTAGGTGTCTTTCGGCAGCTTGCCTTCCAGTTCAAAGGCGACCCGGGGTGCAAGGTCGAGGTTGTTCAGGCTACCGCTGATGCCGCTCACACTGCTTCCCATGCGGTAGAGTTTTTGCGCATCTTCAAGGCGGATCAGGGCCAGCGCGTTGTCGTACGGCGCCATACCGATCTCGAAGATACCGGCCACATGGAATTGCTTCAGGCGCGGCAGCATGCCTGCAGGCGTGATCTGGCCTTGCGGAGTGATGAGCAGCACGCTGTCGCCGACATGCGCACCCAGCGAACGAGCAAGATCGACACCGAGTACGATATTGAATTCGCCGGCGCGCAGATCGTTCAGCGAACCGTGCTTCATCTTGTCGCCCAGTCCGGTCAGGCGTTGTTCGGCATCGGGCAGGATGCCGCGCACCATCACACCTTGCACGTTGTCGTTCAGCGATACCATGCCCTGGCCGCTGACGTAGGGTGCAGCGGCACGCACCTCAGGGTGGCCGGCGACGATGTCCAGTGTATGTTGCCAGTCGTCCAGTTGTCCGCTGTCGCTCATGACCTGCAAATGCGGCGTGACGCCCAGGATGCGCGCGCGTATCTCTTTCTGGAACCCGTTCATCACGGACAGCACCACGATCAGCGCCATCACGCCCAGGCCGATGCCGAGCATGGAGATCATCGAGATGAAGGAGATGAAATGATTGCGGCGCTTGGCACGGGTGTAGCGCAGGCCGATGAATAACTCGTAAGGTTGCAAGTTGGGAACTCGAAATGACGACAGTCGCTAGTTTGCCATAAGTGCCGGCGTTGCGGGATGGTAAACTGCCTGCCATGAATCGTCTCCATCTGCTTATCCCCGATCTTTTTCCACCGCAGGAAATCGCCGCCGAAGTGTGTGTGGGTTTGCGGCTGCCCGCGCTGGAAAAAATGCTGGGGCGCGGGGAATCCAGTTTGTCCCGGATTTCCAGCCTTGACGACTGGCTTTGCGCAAGGTTCGGCGGGCGATCCGTCGCGCCGGTTCGCGCCGCGTCCGACGGCCTGGATGTCGGCGACGGATACTGGTTATGTGCCGACCCCGTGAACCTGCAACTGCAACGTGCGCAGATGCTGGTGCTGGCCGCTCCGGCAATTGATCGCGATGAAAGTGCCGCACTGTGCGCCATGCTGAACGAGCACTTTGCGGGCATGGGAATGACATTCTTTGCGCCGCATCCCCGGCGCTGGTACGTGCGGGTGGAAGCGGAACCGCAGATAACGACGTCCTCGCTCCGGCAAGTGGCAGGGGCCAACGCGATGTTCCACCAGCCGCAGGGGATGGATGCTTTGCGCTGGCAGCGCATCGCGACCGAAATGCAGATGCTGCTTTACGCACACCCGCTGAATCAGGCGCGTGAAGCGCGCGGAGAGCCTCTTGTCAGCAGTCTGTGGTTGTGGGGCGGCGGACGCGCAACGCCCCTGACGGGCGCCTTCGACGCGGTCGGCGGTGACTGTGAACTGGCCGGTGCATTCGCGCTGGTTGCAGGATGCCCGCAAGTAGAATCCCTGCAGGAAATGCTGGAAGGGAAGTTCGAGCGCGGGTTGTGGATCTGCGACGCGCCGAGCGCCGCGTTGCAGCGTGCTGACCTTTATGCATGGCGAGAGTCGGTGGAGAGTGTGGAAACGGAATACGCGCAGCCTTTGCTGAAAGCCGTTCAGGCCGGCCGGGTACAAGGCGTAGCGCTGGAGGTGTTGCGGGAAGAAGGTTCGCAGTGTTTCGAATTCACGCGCGCCGATGCCTGGAAGTTCTGGCGCCCCGTGCGGCCGCTGGCTCGGTATGCGGTTTAGGACGACGAATACACTAAGGGGACGGGAAATATGAGTTTCTGGGAAAACATGATGGGCTTCTTCTGGAGCGATATCTCGATCCCGTTGCTGGTCATGGTGTCATGTCTCGCGGTCCTGCTTGCCAAGTTCCGCCGCGAAGATCGCCCGAGTCTCGTCAACACGGTCAGTTTTTTCGTCATTTGCCTGTTCGGGCAATTCGTCAGCGCCGTGTTGCATGCACTCGATCACCTGCGCGCTGCGGATGTCACGCATGAGGTCTTCGTCATCGGTGCGGGAATCGCGGTCATCCGCCTGTGGGGGCTGCTGGTGTTCCGTACCGTGCTGCCCGCGGTCAAGCTCAACTTGCCGCGCATCACCGAGGATATCTTCGTCATTATTGCCTACGTCGCGTGGTTCATGGTGCGCATGCGTTACGCGGGTCTCGATCTCGGCAGCATTCTGGCGACTTCGGCGATGATCACGGCGGTCCTGGCATTCGCCATGCAGGACACCCTGGGCAATATTCTCGGCGGCCTGGCGCTGCAACTGGATAACTCAATTGAAGTCGGCGACTGGATCAAGGTGGACGACATCTCCGGCAGGGTAGTGGACATCCGCTGGCGTTCAACGCTGGTGGAGACGCGCAACTGGGAGACCGTCGTGTTCCCCAACAGCCAGTTGATGAAGAACAAATTCCTGGTGCTGGGACGGCGTACCGACCAGCCAGTTCAATTGAGACGCTGGGTATGGTTCAGCGTGGGGCTGGATGTTGCTCCGACCAGGGTGGTGGGGGTGGTCGAGGCCTCCGTGCAGCAGACCGAGATCGCCAACGTGGCGAAGAATCCCGTGCCCAGTTGCATCCTGATGGATATGGACAGCAAGGGATATGCGCGTTATGCCCTGCGCTATTGGCTGACCGATCTGGTACTGGACGATCCTACCGACGCCATATTGCGCTGGCACATCATGACCGCTTTGCAGCGTGCGGGTATCAAGCTGGCAGTGGAAGAACACAGCGTCCACCTCACCAAGGAAAACGAGAAATACGACGAGGCGATGCGACAACGCGAAGTGAAATTGCGCATCAAGACATTGCGCCGGGTGGAGCTGTTCTCGCAGCTCAATGAGGCCGAATGCAGGGGATTGGCGGAGCGTCTGCGGTATTCCCCCTTTGCCAAGGGCAATATCATCACGCGGCAGGGTGACGAGCGGTCACAATGGCTGTACATCGTCATCAACGGCGAGGCCGAAGTCTATGTCGACCTGCCCAATGGAAAGCGCCGCACAGTGCGCACGCTGGGGCATGGCGATTTCTTCGGCGAGATGGGGTTGATGACGGGCGCGCCGCGTTCGGCATCGGTCATCGCCAAGACCGACGTGGAGTGTTATCGCATCGACAAGGACGTTGTTGAGGAGCTGTTGCAGGCGCGCCCGGGCATCGCCGAGGAAATTTCGCATATCCTGGTCACGCGGCGCGCGGAACTGGATGTCGCATTGCAGAATATGGACGCAACCGGGGCACATAAAGACTTGTCGCAGCAGCGAATCGAGATACTTGCCACAATCAAGCGGTTTTTCTCTCTCGGTTGAAAGCCGCGCCGAAATTTAGGGCTTAATTCGCGGGGCGGCTTCCTGTATCATTCGCACCCGGACAACACGGATATAGTGCAGATGAAAGTTACCTTTCTGGATTTCGAGCAGTCGGTCTCCGAGCTGGAGAACAAGATCGAGCAGTTGCGGTATGTGCAGGACGACTCGGCGCTCGATATCTCCGACGAGATCGGCAGGCTGCAAAAGAAAAGCCAATCGCTGACCAAGGATATCTATGCCAAGCTCACGCCGTGGCAGATATCGCAGGTTTCGCGCCACCCGCAGCGCCCCTATACTCTGGATTACATCCAGCACCTGTTCACCGACTTCGAAGAACTGCACGGCGATCGCAACTATGCGGATGACCCGGCCATCGTCGGCGGTCTGGCCCGTTTCAACGGCCAGAGCGTGATGGTGATCGGCCATCAGAAAGGCCGCGATACGAAGGAGCGTCAATATCGCAACTTCGGTATGCCTCGTCCCGAAGGCTATCGCAAGGCGATGCGCCTGATGCGTCTGGCCGAGAAATTCGGCATCCCGATCATGACCTTCATCGACACCCCGGGTGCCTATCCCGGAGTGGGCGCGGAAGAGCGCGGCCAGTCCGAGGCCATCGGCAAGAATCTGTATGTGATGGCGGAGCTGAAAGTGCCCATCATCTGCACCATCATCGGCGAGGGCGGCTCCGGCGGCGCGCTGGCGATCGCGGTGGGTGATGCGATGCTGATGCTGCAATACGCTACGTATTCCGTGATCTCGCCGGAAGGCTGCGCCTCCATCCTGTGGAAGAGTGCAGACAAGGCGGCGGATGCGGCGGAGACGCTCGGTATCACGGCGACGCGCCTCAAGACGCTGGGCCTGGTCGACAAGATCATCAGCGAGCCATTGGGCGGCGCGCACCGGGACTATCCGGCGATGATGCAGTCACTGAAGAAGGCTTTGCAGGACACGCTCAAGCAAGTGCAATCTCAAACCACGGACGAGATGCTGCAAACGCGCTTCAGCCGCTTGATGAGCTATGGCAAGTTCAAGGAAATCGAACTTAATTGACACCGTCGCGGCGCGCCTTGCGCCGCTTCTTCCCAGACGCAGTCAAATCCTCATTGGCTTGAGCGGTGGCATGGATTCCGTCGTGCTGCTGCACTTGCTGCACACCCTTGCACCGCGCTTCGAATGGCAACTTTCCGCGTTGCACGTCCATCACGGGCTCAGTCCCAATGCCGATAGATGGGCGGACTTCTGCTCCGGACTTTGCATTCGGCTCAACATTTCCATGCACATCGAACGCGTCGACATCTCCCCGTTGCGGGCCGATCACGGTATCGAAGCCGCTGCGCGCAAGCTGCGTCATGCTGCGTTCGCCAGGCAAAAGTGCGATTTCGTTGCGCTGGCGCATCATGCCGACGATCAGGCGGAAACACTGTTGTTGCAACTGTTGCGCGGCGCGGGTATCAGGGGCGTCGCGGCAATGCCTGTCCTGAGCAAAGTCGAAGGGCCTATGCTCAAGCCAGTTCCACCGCCTGCAACCCTGCGCCCTTTGCTGGATATTCCGCGCAGCGTGCTGGCCGAATACGCACAGCAACACCGGCTGCACTGGGTAGAAGACGAGAGCAATGCCAACGAAGACTACCCGCGCAATTTCCTGAGGCATCGCCTGCTGCCGCTGCTGGAACAACGATTCTCTGCCTACCGCGATACGTTGGCACGGAGCGCGCAACACTTTGCGGAAGCAGGAGGATTGCTTGACGAATTGGCTCTGCAGGACATGCAAGACCCTGGAGATGCGGCGGCTCTCGATGTCGCCAGTTTGCGGGCGCTGCCGCATGCCCGGGCCAAGAATCTGTTGCGCTATTTCTTGCACAAGCAACTCGCACCCATGCCGCATGCCGCGCAACTCGATGACATGTTGCGCCAGCTATGCGATGCGCGTGGAGACGCGGCGGTATGCGTCGAATTCGGGCGCCGGCAACTGCGCCGTTACCAGGACAAGGCCTATGTGACGGGCATCCTGGGGCAGTTCGATCCCGATCTGGTATTGCCTTGGCGCGGAGAGGCGGAACTGCGATGGCCCGCGCTGGACAGGGTCATTGCCTTCAGCCATGTTCAGGGCAGCGGCATCAGCCTGGGCAAGTTGCAGCGTGAACCGGTGACGCTGCGTTTGCGTTGCGGAGGCGAATCATTGCGTCCTTCTGCCGCTGCCGCCACGCGCAGTCTGAAAAACCTGTTTCAGCAGCATCATGTCCCGCCATGGCAGCGCGAACGGTTGCCCTTGCTGTATTGTGGGGATGACCTCGTATGCGCGGTGGGGGTCGCCATCCATGCCGATTTTCAGGCAGGGCCGGGGGAGGCGGGCGTGTTGGTGTCTTTCGGATAATTGGAATATGATTCCGCCGACCGGAAGTTGCAGTGCCAGAACCAAAGAATCCATCAGGGGAGATAACTATGAAAATCGTAAGCGCGTTGTGCAGTGTATTGTTGTTGAGTCTGTCTCTGGCAGCATCTGCCGATCCCATCATCATCAAATTCAGTCACGTCGTTGCAAACAATACGCCCAAGGGCAAAGCGTCGGATTTCTTTGCGAAGCGGGCGGCAGAGTTGACCAAGGGCAAAGTCAAGGTTGAGGTCTATCCCAACAGTTCCCTGTACAAGGACAAGGAAGAGATGGAAGCGCTGCAGATAGGCGCAGTGCAGATGCTGGCGCCATCTCTGGCCAAATTCGGCCCGTTAGGTGTGAAGGAGATCGAGGTCTTCGATATTCCTTTCATATTCGACAACTATGCCGAGCTGCACAAGATCACCCAGGGCCCGATCGGTGCCAGCTTGCTGGCCAAGCTGGAACCCAAGGGCATCAAGGGGCTGGCCTTCTGGGACAACGGCTTCAAGTCTTTTTCGGCGAATACGCCCATCAGGACGCCAGCCGACCTCAAGGGCAAGAAGATGCGCATCCAGTCTTCCAAGGTGCTGGAAGAGGAGATGCGGTCGGTAGGCGCCATCCCCCAGGTGATCGCTTTCTCCGAGGTCTATCAGGCGTTGTCGACCGGCGTGGTGGACGGTACGGAGAATCCGATCTCCAATTTCTACACGCAGAAGATGAACGAAGTCCAGAAATACCTGACTTTGACCAACCACGGTTACCTGGGCTACGCAGTCATCGTCAACAAGAAGTTCTGGGACGGTTTGCCGGCTGACATACGCGGCGAACTCGAACAGGCGATGAAGGAAGCGACCGAATACGCCAACAAGATCGCTCAGGAAGAAAACGATACCGCGCTGGAAGAGGTGAAGAAGAGCGGCAAGACCACCGTCTATACCCCGACCAAAGAAGAAAGAATGGCGTTCAAGAAAGCAATGGCCCCCGTTCACGTCAAGATGGCTGATCGCGTCGGCAGCGACTTGCTGCAGTCCATCTACAAAGAGACCGGTACTGATCCAAGCAAGCTGTAATCAACGGTTGCCATGCCCGCCTGTGTTCGTCGCGACATGGCGCCGGAATTAGCCCAATAGACTTGCAGCAGAACAGGGAGAGTATCGTTCGTGAAATTTCTTGATCATCTTGAGGAATGGTTGATTTCCTTCCTCATGGCCGGAGCGACGCTGATCATTTTCGTCGCCGTCGTCCACCGTTACGCGGCCGGTCTCAGCATTCCCGTCGTGCAGGATTGGCTTCTGGGCATCAACTTCTCCTGGGCGCAGGAGCTCACCATCATCATGTTCGTCTGGATGGCCAAGTTCGGGGCCGCGTACGGTGTGCGTACCGGCATTCACGTCGGCGTCGATGTGTTGATCAACCGTCTGGACGAAAAAAAGCGTGCAAAATTCATCGTGTTCGGCTTGCTTGCCGGAATGCTGTTCACCGGCGTCGTTGCTTCGCTGGGCGCTTACTTCATCTGGGAGAACGGCGCGCATCACGCTTATCTGGGCCTGATCGGCAGTCCGTTCGGCGACGTGCCGGAAGGGCCGACGACACCGGATCTCGAATGGCCGACCTGGATGGTCTATTCGGCCATTCCTCTCGGTACCGGCCTGATGTGTTTCCGGTTTCTGCAGGTGCTGGTCGTGTTTCTCAAGACCGGCCACCTGCCGCATCATGATCACGGACACGTTGACGGCCTGGATGACGATGAAACGCCGGTCGATATCAATGTGTATGCGATGGGCGACAATCTGCATCCGGCCGATCAGGAACATCCGGCAGGCGGCACCGCACGTCATCATGAAAACAAGGATGACAAGCCAGAATGAACGCCTCGATCATATTCATATTGCTGCTGGGGCTCATGCTGACCGGGATGCCGATCTCGATTGCCCTCGGCCTTACCGTACTCAGTTTTCTGTTCATGTTTACGCAGGTTCCAATCGAATCGGTTGCGCTGAAACTGTTCACCGGCATCGAGAATTTCGAGATCATGGCGATCCCGTTCTTCATTCTCGCCGGCAATTTTCTCACCCATGGCGGCGTGGCGAAACGCATGATCAGGTTTGCCTCGTCGATGGTTGGTCATATGTACGGCGGTCTCGGTCTTTCCGGTGTGCTTGCGTGCGCCCTGTTTGCGGCGATTTCTGGTTCCTCTCCGGCGACAGTGGTGGCGATCGGCTCGATCCTGCTGCCGGCGATGGTCAAGGCCGGTTTTCCCAAAAAGTTCGGTGCCGGCATCATCACGACCTCGGGAGCGCTAGGCATCCTCATTCCCCCGTCGATCGTGATGGTCATGTACTCGGTTGCGACCAACACCTCGGTCGGGGCCTTGTTCATGGCGGGCGTCGTGCCAGGTATAGCTCTGGCCTGTATCCTGGGCGGTGTGACTTATTATCGGGCGAGGAAATTCAACTATCCGCGCTTGCCGAAGGCAAGCTGGGCCGAGCGCCTGAAGGCTTTCCGCGAGTCGATCTGGGGCCTGCTGTTGATCGTGATCGTCATGGGCGGCATCTATATGGGCTTGTTCACGCCGACAGAAGCTGCGGCGATGAGCGCGGTCTATGCCTTTTTTGTCGCCGTCTTTGTTTATAAGGATCTGAGCATCAAGGACGTGCCCCGGGTGTTGCTCAATTCGGCCAACATGTCCGCGATGCTGCTCTACATCATCACCAACGCCATGCTTTTCTCGTTCATCCTGACCAACGAGAATATTCCGCAGGCATTGGCGAACTGGATGCTGGGCAACGGTCTGGGCATGATCACTTTCCTGCTTGCCTGCAACGTGATCCTGCTCCTTGCCGGCAACTTCATGGAGCCGTCATCGATCGTATTGATCTTCGCGCCGATCCTGTTCCCGGTGGCGATGAAGCTGGGAATCAATCCTGTGCACTTCGGCATCATCATGGTGGTGAACATGGAAGTCGGGATGTGCCATCCGCCGGTCGGCCTGAATCTCTATGTTGCTTCTGGCATCGCCAAGATGGGGATCACCGAACTGACTGTCGCGGTCTGGCCGTGGCTGCTCTCCATGCTGGGCTTCCTGTTGCTGGTTACCTATTGGCCAGCGTTGTCACTCTGGTTCCCGCGTTTGATCGGGGCAATGTAATGCCGGTAAGCCGGCGCCAGGCCCGGACATTTTTCCAGGCCGGGAGGAAGGCCTCGTCGCACTGAGGCTAATCCCCCCGGACGTCATGCAGCAAGCCGCGTCATGCGCCAGCCCTTGCCTGGACGCTCTGCCGCCCTGCGACAGGGTAGCCAAATCCTGATAGAATCGCGCCCTCAGAATTTTCTGAAGCACATTCATTTTGGAGAGAAGCATGGCCGTCGAACGTACCCTTTCAATCATTAAACCCGATGCCGTGGCGAAGAACGTCATCGGCCAGATTTATTCCCGTTTTGAGGGCGCAGGCCTGAAGATCGTGGCTGCCCGTATGGTGCAATTGTCGCGCGCTGAAGCGGAAGGTTTCTATGCGGTACACCGTGCACGTCCGTTCTTCAACGACCTGGTGAATTTCATGATCTCCGGTCCGGTGATGATCCAGGTGCTGCAAGGCGAAGGCGCCATCCTGAAGAATCGTGACCTGATGGGTGCAACCGATCCCAAGAAGGCCGAAAAAGGCACCATCCGTGCGGATTTTGCCGACAGCATCGACGCCAATGCGGTACATGGTTCCGACGCAGCGGAAACCGCCGCAGTCGAGATTGCCTATTTCTTCCCGGCGCTGAACGTCTATTCACGCTAAGTTGTTGCCGATGAAGCAAAACCTCCTCGATTTTGAACCGGCAGCAATGACCGCCTGGTTTGCGGAACAGGGCGAAAAGCCGTTCCGCGCCAAGCAGGTACTGCGCTGGATATACAAAAGCGGGGAGTCCGATTTCGACGCGATGAGCGATCTTGCGATCTCTCTTCGCGAAAAGCTGAAGCAGATCGCCTGCATTCAAACTCCCAAAGTAATGAAGGAAGAGATCGCTTCCGACGGGACATGCAAATGGCTGCTGGATGTGGGCACCGGCAATGCAGTGGAGACCGTGTATATCCCGGAAGAGGATCGCGGAACATTATGTGTCTCGACTCAAGCCGGATGCGCCCTGGATTGCTCCTTCTGCTCTACCGGCAAGCAGGGGTTCAACCGCAACTTGTCGACCGCCGAGATCATCGGTCAGGTGTGGTGGGCAAACCATGAGCTTGGCAAGAATACCGACGGCAACTGGCCCATCACCAATGTGGTCATGATGGGCATGGGCGAGCCGCTGCTGAATTTCGACAATACCGTGAGCGCCTTGCGCCTGATGCTGGATGACAATGCCTACGGCCTGTCGCGCCGCCGCGTGACGGTTTCCACTTCCGGCGTGGTGCCCGCGATGGACAGGCTGCGTGACGCGTGCCCTGTTGCGCTGGCAGTCTCACTGCACGCGCCGAACGATGCGCTGCGCAACGTGCTGGTCCCGATCAACCAGAAATATCCGTTGCGCGAATTGATGGTCGCGTGCCGACGCTATCTGGAAAAGGCCCCGCGCGATTTCGTGACATTCGAATACGTGATGCTGGCGGGGGTGAACGATAGCGTGCAACATGCGCGCGAACTGATCGAGCTGGTGCGCGAAGTGCCGTGCAAATTCAACCTGATCCCGTTCAATCCTTTTCCGCAGGCGCCTTATCAGCGTTCCGACATGCAGACAGTACTGCGATTCCGCGACGTATTGATGCAGGCAAATATCGTTACCACCATACGCAAGGTCCGCGGCGACGATATCGCGGCGGCCTGCGGGCAACTGGCGGGACAGGTGCAGGACAAGACCAAGCGAACACATCGATTGATGGAGGCGAGCCAATGAAGCTGTTCAGACTGTTTCTACTTGTGTCGTTGCTGGCAGCTTGCGCATCGCAAGGCGGCGGTTCTGCGGGCACACCGCAAGACGATACGACGCATGCGCAGAAAGTCGCGAGAATACACACCGAGCTGGCTGGCATGTATTACGACCGGTCTCAATATGGCGTGGCCTTGCAGGAAGTTGCGGTGGCGCTAAAGGCCGATTCGAGTTTTCCGCAGGCCTACAATGTGCGCGCATTGGTGCGCATGGCGTTGCATGAAGACGACAAGGCTGACGAGGATTTCCAGCATAGCCTGAGACTGGATGGCACGAACTCCGAGACGCACAATAATTACGGCTGGTTTCTTTGCCAGCGCGGCCATATGAAGGAATCCTTCAAGCAGTTCCAGGATGCATTGGATAATCCCCTGTATGCCACGCCAGAGATGGCTTATCTGAACCTGGGCCTGTGCTCCAGGAAAGCAGGCATGATGAAGGACGCGGAAAGCAATCTGCAGCGGGCGTTGACTCTGCGTCCGGATATGCCGAATGCGTTATACGGTCTGGCTGACTTGAATTACGGCAAGGGAGACTTTGCGGCGGCAAAATCCTATTTCAACCGCTTTTCGCAGGGCACTCCCGAATTGAATGCCGAGCAGCTGTGGCTGGGTGTGCGTATCGCGCGCAAGGTTCGCGATTATGATTCCGAAGCCAGCTATGCACTCCAGTTGCGCAAGAACTATCCGGACTCCCGCGAAGCTCAACTGATGTCGCAAGGGCAATGATGGATACTTCCGGGGCCGCTGTTGACGAAAAAAAAGAACCTGCGGATCGGCAACAGCCGGCGCTTGACGTAGGTCTGACGTTGCGCGAGGCGCGCGAGCGCCTGGGCATGAGCGTGCATGATGTCGCGGAGCGGATCAAGTTTGCCCCGAAGCAGGTCGAGGCGCTGGAAGCCAATGATTTTACTCATTTGCCCGAAGCGGCTTTTTTGCGCGGCTTTGTGCGCAGCTATGCGCGTGTGTTGCATCTGGATGAGGCGGCGCTGATCTCCGCCTTGCCTTCGGGTCTTTCCGGACAGATCGCCGCGAAAGCACAGTCGGTGAATGCGACTTTTCCGAACATGCAATCGTTGCGCCGTAACAACGTGCTGTGGTTTGCCGGTGCGCTGGGTATCGCGCTGGTGCTGGGATCGTTCGTGCTGTTTCATGAGAACGAGCCGACAGCGAAGCAGGCTCAGGTCGTCGTCGAGCCAGTGACCTTGCCGAAGGCTGAAGTTGCTGCCTCGGCCGTGGCGGAGACCGAGTTGCCGGCGAAGAGCCCGGAAATCGCACAGGCGGCCGAACCCGAAAAAGCGACCGGCAATACGGCGACCAAAGTGACCGATAACAAGGCGGGCGAAAAACCCAGGTCCGGACAGTCTGTCGTGAAGCCTGCACCTCAGCTTGAAGCTGTTGCACCGATTCCCGCCGCGACGATCAAGCAGCCTCAATCACCCGCGGCCAAACCGACAGTCGTGCACCCCCAAGTGCCCGCAGCCAAACCGAGCGTTGTGCAGCCCGTTCCCCAGATAGATGCCGCGTCGGCGGTTGAGGCGACGGCCAAGCCGCCCATTCCCCTGGAGGTGCTCAAGCGCCGGCCCCTGCATCTGGTATTCATTGAAAGCGCGTGGGCAGAGGTGATAGATGCCCACGGGGTGGTCCTTCTGTCGCGGAACAATCAGCGCGGCACCGAGAAATGGGTCGGCGGTCCGCGGCACGAACCGTATGAAATTTCGATCGCGCATCCGGCCAACGTCAGATTGTTTTTCAGGGGCAAGGAGATCGATCTGTCGGCGTATGCCGGGATGGATGTCGCGCACCTGAGGGTGGAATAAGATGAGTCATCTTCCTATCTCGCGTCGCCCGACGCAGCGCGTGCTTGTTGGCGACATAGCGATCGGCGGCGATGCCCATATCGTCGTGCAGTCCATGACCAACACCGACACTGTCGATGCCGAAGGTACGGCTCGCCAGGTGTTCGAACTGGCACAGGCCGGTTCCGAACTGGTTCGCATCACAGTGAACACTTCCGAGGCTGCCGTTCAGGTTCCGCGTATCCGCAAAATGCTGGATGCGATGGGCTGCGATGTGCCGCTGATTGGCGACTTTCACTACAACGGACACCGCCTGCTGACGGAGTTTCCCGAATGCGCGCAGGCGCTGGCGAAATACCGTATCAATCCCGGCAACGTGGGCAAGAATCGTAAAGGCGAGGACCAGTTCGCCATGATGATTGGAGTGGCCAGGCAATACGACAAGCCGGTTCGCATCGGTGTGAATTGGGGTAGCCTGGATCAGGATCTGGTGGTGCGCATGATGGACGAGAACGCCAGGCTGGCGCAGCCCAGGGAAGTTGCCGAAGTCACGCGCGAGGCACTTATCGTCTCCGCGCTGGACTCCGCAAGGCGCGCCGAAGAACTGGGCCTGGCGCATGACCGTATCGTGCTTTCCTGCAAAGTCAGCGGCGTGCAGGATCTGATCGCTGTTTACCGGGAACTGGCGAACCGTTGCGACTACCCCTTGCATCTGGGCTTGACCGAAGCAGGCATGGGTTCGAAAGGTATCGTGGGTTCTACTGCCGCGCTGGCAGTGCTGTTGCAACAGGGTATAGGCGACACGATACGCATTTCGCTGACGCCCGAGCCGGGCGGCGCGCGCACGCAGGAAGTGGTTGTGGCGCAGGAGATATTGCAGACCATGGGGTTGCGTTCGTTCACGCCCATGGTCACCGCCTGTCCGGGATGCGGACGCACGACGAGCACCGTATTCCAGGAACTGGCCCAGAGCATTCAGAATTATCTGCGCGAGCAGATGCCGGTGTGGCGCGAACAATACAGCGGCGTGGAAGAGATGACCGTCGCGGTGATGGGATGCATCGTCAACGGTCCCGGCGAAAGCAAGATGGCCAACATCGGCATCAGCCTGCCGGGCACGGGCGAATCGCCGGCCGCGCCGGTATACGTCGATGGCGAGAAGACCGTCACCCTGCGCGGCGAGCGCATCGCGCAGGAGTTTCAGCAGATCGTCGACGACTATGTGGCGCGCAACTATGCCAGGCGTGCACCGGGCGAGAAGGCTAGCAAACGCATCGAGATCAAAGCGGTTTGAGCGAGCAGATGAGCAACGAGACATTACAGGCCGTCCGCGGCATGAACGATATCCTGCCGGACGAGGCGCAACTGTGGCTGTGGTTCGAAGACACCGTGCGCGACTGGTTGGAAAGCTACGGCTACCGCAACATCCGCATGCCGCTGGTGGAGCCGACTGCGCTATTCAAGCGCGCCATAGGCGAGGTCACCGATATCGTCGAAAAAGAGATGTACAGCTTCGAGGACAGCCTCAATGGCGACCAGCTGACGCTGCGTCCGGAGGGGACAGCTTCCTGCGTGCGTGCGGCGTTGCAGCACAATTTGCTGTATAACGCGCCGCAGCGCCTGTATTACGGCGGCGCGATGTTTCGCCATGAGCGCCCGCAGAAAGGGCGCTACCGCCAGTTTCACCAGGTCGGCGTCGAGGCTCTGGGTTTTGCCGGGCCGGACATCGACGCCGAGCAGATCGTAATGTGCGCGCGGCTATGGAAGAAACTGGGCATCGGCGATGTGGCCTTGCAGATCAATTCACTGGGAGATGCGGCATCCCGACAGCGCCACCGCGAAAAGCTGATCGCCTATTTCGAGCAGCGCAAGGATGCGCTGGATGCCGATGCGCTGAGGCGTTTGCACAGCAATCCGCTGCGTATCCTCGATACCAAGAATCCGGCGATGCAGGAACTGGTGAGCGCGGCACCGAGGCTGATGGACGAACTGGAAGAGGACGCCATCGGTCATTTCGAGGCGGTGCAGGCGATCCTGAAGCGGCATGGCATCGCTTTCGAGATCAACCCGAGGCTGGTGCGCGGACTGGACTACTATAACCGCACGGTGTTCGAATGGGTCACGACACGCCTCGGCGCACAGGGAACGATCTGTGCCGGAGGCCGTTATGACGGCCTGATCGAGCAGATCGGCGGCAAACCGGCACCCGCGTGCGGGTTTGCCATGGGTGTGGAGCGCCTGTTGGCATTGCTGCAGGAAAGCGGCGTGCAGAACCCGGCTGCCCCTCTGGACGTATACGTGGTGCATCAGGGCGAACAGGCGCAGAGTCTGGCCTGGCGCGCGGCGGAAAACCTGCGCGACGGCGGTCTGCGCGTGCTGTTGCATTGCGGCGGGGGCAGTTTCAAATCGCAGATGAAAAAGGCCGACGGCAGTGCGGCGGTATGCGCGATCATCATCGGCGATGACGAAGCGGCGGCGAATGCCGTCACGCTCAAACCTCTGCGCGGGGGAGGAGAGCAACAGCGTGTGGGAATGGATGATTTGCAGCAAAAAGTTCGTGAATTGATCATGTGAGGAAATGAAAATGTCTAGTTTGGATCTGCAGGAACAGGAACAGGTGGATGAGCTCAAGGCCTGGTGGAAAGAGAATGGCAAGTGGGTCATCGGCGTCTTGGTGATTGGCCTGCTCGGTTTTGCGGGCACCACATACTGGAAGAGCTACCAGTCCGGTCAGGCTGCCGAAGCGGCCAAGCTGTATGCCGAAGTGGTGAAGCAGGCTGCCTCCAACGATGCCAAACGGATCGGCGACGCGGCGGATGCACTGGTCAGCCGTTATGGCAACAGTGCTTACGCACCGCGTGCGCAACTTCTGGCGGCACAGGCCAGTTTGCAGGCGCACGATGTGGCGCATGCCACGGTGCAATTGCAGTGGGTGATCGAACATGCGAATGAAACAGGATTGCAGGATACGGCGCGCCTGAAGCTGGCGAGCGTATTGCTCGACGAAAAGAAATACGATGAAGCGCTCAAGCAGCTCGATGCGGCGCATCCGGATTCCTTCACGGGTCTCTATTCCGATCTTCGCGGCGACGTGTTGAGCGCGCAAGGCAAGACGGCGGAAGCGCGTGTGGCGTACCAGCAGGCTTACGACAAGATCGATGCCAAGAACTCCTATCGCAACCTGATCCAGTTGAAAATGGATGGTTTGGGCAACGCCAAATGAAATTGAATCGTCACTTCGCCGCCATGCTGTTGTCCGCAGTGCTGGGTGCCTGCAGCAGCGACAAGCCGACGATCGAACCTGCCAAGCTGGTCGATTTCAAGGCCAGTGCCAGGGTCGAAGTGCGCTGGGATGCCGGTATCGGCGAAGCGGGTTTGAGCGACCTGTTTCCTGCGGTCACGCGTGAAGCGGTGTTTGCGGCGAATGCGAAAGGCAACATCTATCGCCTCGACCGCAATACCGGGAAACAGGCATGGCGTATCGATAGCGGCTTTGAAATCACCGGCGGCGTTGGCGCGGGCGAAGGGTTGGTGGTAGTCGGCGGAGGGAAGGGCGAACTTGCGGCCTTTGACGAAGATACCGGCCAGTTGCAGTGGAAGGTCAAGGTATCCAGCGAGGTACTGACGGCGCCCATGATCTCGGACGGCATCGTGGTGGTGCGTACCGGAAACCAGCGCATCACCGGTTTGAACGCGAAAGACGGCAGTCGCCTGTGGTTATATGAGCGCGCCACACCCACACTGATTGTGCGCAGCCACGCCAGTGTGGTGATACGCAACGATATGGTGTATGCGGGGTTCGCGGCCGGGAAATTGGCCGCGATCGGCCTGAAAAATGGTGTGGTGGTGTGGGAATCCTCCGTTTCGCAGCCGCGCGGCAGCACCGAACTTGAACGCATCAGCGACATCACCAGCCTGCCGGTGGTGGACGATTCCCAGGTTTGCGCGGTAGCTTTCCAGGGAAGCATGGCCTGTTTCGATGCCGTGCAGGGTGGCGCATTGTGGACGCGCGAAATCGCCAGCGAAAAAGGCCTGGCGATATCCGGAAAGACCTTGTATGTGACGGACAGCGACAGCAATGTGCTGGCCCTGGACAAGAGTACCGGCGCAACGATATGGAAGAACAGCCAGCTCGCGATGCGCAAGGCCACCGCCGTCTACCCGCTGGACGACTATCTGGTGCTTGGCGATTATGAAGGTTATCTGCATGTGCTGAAAAGCGACGACGGCAGTTTCGTGGCGCGACGCAAGACCGATGGCAGTGCCATCCGGGTTACTCCTGCCACCCTGGGCGACGGCGCCCTGGTTCAGACCAGCGGCGGCGAGCTGTATTCCATCGTAATCCGCTAAGAACATGTTACCTACTCTCGTACTCGTCGGCCGCCCCAATGTGGGTAAATCCACTTTATTCAATCGCCTCACGCGCAGCCGTGATGCGCTGGTGGCGGATTTGCCCGGATTGACCCGCGACCGTCATTACGGGCGCGGTCGCGTAGGCGAACGGCCTTATCTGGTCGTCGATACCGGCGGTCTGGAGCCTGTCGCCAAGGAAGGCATCCTGCATGAGATGGCCAAGCAGACGCGGCAGGCAGTGGACGAGGCCGACATGGTCTTGTTCATCGTCGACGGCAGGGATGGGGTAACGCCGCAGGACCGCATTATTGCCACCCAGCTGCGCAAGACGGGCCGTCCGTTGCTATTGCTGGTGAACAAATCCGAAGGCATGCAGAGCGCGCGTGCCACCATGGAATTCCACGAACTCGGACTGGGTACACCGATCCCCATTTCCTCCGCGCACGGCGACAATGTCGCCGAGATGATCGACGTCGCCCTGGATGAGTTGCCGGCGGCCGAGCCCGAAGTCGAGGAGAAATCGGACCATCCCAAACTCGCCATCGTCGGGCGCCCGAATGTGGGCAAATCCACCCTGGTCAATGCGATTCTCGGCGAGGAGCGCGTCATTGCGTTCGACCAGCCGGGCACCACGCGCGACTCGATCTACATTGATTTCGAGCGCGATGGAAAGCAATACACCATCATCGACACAGCCGGCGTGCGCCGCCGCGGCAAAGTCGATGAGGCTGTCGAAAAATTCTCCGTGGTGAAGACGCTGCAGGCCATCGAGGATGCCAATGTGGTGGTGCTGGTGGTGGATGCCCGCGACCAGATCACCGAGCAGGATGCCCACCTTGCCGATTTTGTGCTGCAAGCCGGACGCGCGCTGGTGCTCGCGGTGAACAAGTGGGATGGCCTGGACGAATACAAACGGGACACGACCAAGCGCGATATCGAACGCAAGCTGCATTTCCTGAGCTTTGCCAAGCACCACTATATTTCGGCGCTGAACGGGACTGGCGTGGATGCACTATTGAAATCGGTTAACCAGGCTTACACGGCAGCCATGGCCAAGCTTCCCACACCGCAACTCACCCGGGTGCTGGAAGAGGCGCTGCAGAAACAGCAACCGCCGCGCGTGGGCAGTTTCCGTCCCAAGATGCGCTATGCCCACCAGGGCGGCAGCAATCCGCCGCTCATCATCATCCACGGCAGCGCACTGGACAAAGTACCCGACAGCTATAGCCGCTTTCTGGAGAAGACCTTCTGCGACGCCTTCAAGTTACAGGGGACGCCGCTGCGTATCGAGTTCAAATCCGGCAAGAACCCGTTTGCCGACAAGAAGCACGTGCTCACCGAAAGCGAGCAACGCGCCGCCCACCGTGCGCGCATTCGCGGGCGCAGGCTGTACGGCTAGGGGCCATCATTTTTGCCGATTATTTGCGCTTTCATGACAAGCGCAGTCTTTGTTGAGTTGCTGGAGTGGGCTGCCAGAGGTTGACCCGGGTACCGGGGCTATTGATCTTTCCGTAATACATTACACAAAGTCTAACTACCGTCATTCCGGCGAAGGCCGGAATCCAGCTTGATCCAAAGTTCCGCGCAGCGGGCAGAGTCATAGCTGGTGCGCTGCCCCACTGCGTGGGATTTTGTTAATCAACTGGATTCCGGCCTTCGCCGGAATGACGAGGGAGCACGTTTCGTGTGTTGTCGCCAATTATGGAAACCTCAATGATTCGGATAAGCGTCGAAGGCCCTTGCTTGACGATGCATACAGAAATCTGTATTGTATTTGCATGAAAACCACTCTCGATATTAACGATTCCCTGCTTGCAAATGCGAAGGCTCTTGCTGCGCAACAGCGAACAACCCTGACACGGTTGATTGAGGAGGGATTGCAACTCCGCCTCCGCTCTTCTCCAGTCCCTCAAAAGGTAAATAGACAAAAATTGCCAGTCTTTAAAGGGCAAGGCGGGTTGGTTGCCGGCCTGAACCCTCTCAGCAATAAATCAATGCTGGATGCGGCTGACGATGACGCCTGATGTCAATGTGTTGATTGCCGCGTCACGGAGCGATCATCCTCAACACAAGATCGCCTATGCATGCCTGGACAAGGCCGTGATGGCTTGTGCCGGAGGTGCAAGCCTGAAGCTGATGCCTATGGTAGTTGCCAGTTTTTTAAGACTGGTTACAAATTCGAAAATATTCGTTCAACCAACACCTGTGGAAGATGCCGTCGGCTTTCTGGATGCGCTCCTGGAAGTTCCCGGGGTGGAAATACCTTCACTCGGGGCGGAGTGGCCGATGCTGCGCCAGCTCTGCATCCAGAAAAGGCTGGCCGCGAACGATATTCCAGATGCGTGGCTCGCTGCTGCGGCAATTCAACTGGGCGAACACCTTGTCACCTTCGATATCGATTTCAAAAAACTGCTAGGCCGGACGCAAGTGACGGTTCTTATTCCGGACTAAACTTCCCTCCGCTTAAGCCAGAGAGCTCCAAGGGGAATCCGGGTGTCGTGACCGATTCGAATAAGTGTCCGGGACGCCGTGCCCTTCCGTAGCGCCCCGTTTTCCAGTAAAGTACCCGCCCCAAGAACTACAAGAGCAGACATCATGAGTGCAAAAGGGCAACAACTACAAGACCCGTTCCTGAACGCATTGCGCAAGGAACATGTGCAGGTCGCCATCTATCTGGTCAACGGCATCAAGCTGCAGGGCCAGGTCGAATCGTTCGATCAATATGTGGTGCTGCTGAAAAACACCGTCACCCAGATGGTCTACAAGCACGCCATCTCCACCATCGTTCCCGCACGCGCCGTCACCATCCCGTACGACGCCGAGTAATGCACGAGTCAACGACTGCCGCCAATACGGCGGTATTGGTCAGTCTGGACTTCGGCGCACCGGATTACGCAGAAAGCCTTGAAGAGTTGCGTTTGCTGGCAGAAAGTGCCGGTGTGCGCACCCTTGCGCTGGTGGAAGGCAAACGGCAACGCCCGGATGCGTCCACGTTCGCCGGCAGTGGCAAGGTGGACGAGATCGCCGCACTGGTCGAGGAACTGCAGGCGCCGCTGGTCATTTTCAACCACGACCTGTCTCCCGCGCAGATGCGCAACCTTACCGTCAAAATACAAACGCGCGTGATCGACCGTACCATGCTGATCCTGGATATCTTTGCGCTGCGCGCGCAGAGCCATGAAGGCAAGGTGCAGGTCGAGCTGGCCCAGCTCAAATACCTTTCCACGCGCCTGGTCGGCATGAACATGGATATGGGGCAGCAGAAGTTTGCCGTGGGCGCGCGCGGGCCCGGCGAAACGCAATTGGAACTGGACAGGCGCAAGCTGGACCGGCGGGTGCATCTGCTCAATGAGCGGCTGAAACAACTCAAGCGCCATCGCGAGCTGCAACGCAAGGCGCGCAACCGTTCCGATGTGATGTCGGTCTCCATTGTCGGCTATACCAACGCAGGCAAATCCACGCTGTTCAACCGTTTGACGAATGCCAATGTCTACGTCGCCAACCAGTTGTTCGCCACGCTCGACACTACGGCGCGCAAGATATTCCTTGAGGGTGACAGCCACCGGCAAGTGGTGCTGTCCGATACCGTGGGTTTCATCCGCCATCTTCCGCACGGTCTCGTGGCCGCATTTCGCAGCACCCTGGAAGAGACCGCCCAGGCCGACCTGTTGCTGCATGTGGTGGATGTGAACAGCCCGGAGCGGCATGACCAGGTGGCCGAAGTGAACAAGGTATTGGCCGAGATCGGGGCGCAGGATATTCCGCAGATCGTGGTCTACAACAAGATCGACCTGCAGGGCCTTGAAGCGGGCGTGAAGCGCGATGAATATGGTAAAATCGCCAGCATTCACCTGAGCGCCAGAACAGGTGCAGGCCTGCCTGAATTGCGGGCCGCGCTGGCCGAAGTGCGCGATGCGCCTGAACCGGATGTGCAAGTGCAGGAATGGCACCCCCTGAACAACAATTGATTTGACCTAAAGGTAATTGACTATGGGATTGAACGACCCGCAATGGGGCAATAAAAACAGAGGCGGCCCACCCGATCTCGAAGAGGTGATGCGCAAGATCAACCGCAAGATAGAATCGTTGTTCGGCAGATCCGGCGGCGGTTCGCCCAAGGGCGGCAATGACAAACCAACCGGCGGGTTTGCCAATAGCATCGGATTGATCGTGCTGATCGTTGTGCTGATCTGGATCGCCAGCGGCTTCTACATCGTCGATGCCAGCCAGCGCGGCGTGGTCTTGAGATTCGGCAAGCAGGTGGAAATCACGGATGCCGGCCCGCGCTGGCATTTCCCGTATCCGATTGAGACGGTGGAAGTGGTCAGCCTGAGCCAGGTACGCACGGTCGAAGTCGGCTATCGCGACAACGTGAAGAACAAGATGCTCAAAGAGTCGCTGATGCTGACCGACGACGAGAACATCATCGACATCCAGTTCGCGGTGCAGTATTTCCTCAAAGATCCAGCCGAATTCCTGTTCAACAACCGCATGCCGGATGACAGGGAAATCGTGCGTCAGGTCGCCGAAACAGCCATTCGCGAAGTCGTGGGCCGGAGCAAGATGGACTTCGTTCTGTATGAAGGACGCGAGCAGGTCGCGGCTTCGACCACCAAGCTCATCCAGGACATCCTCGATCGCTACAAGTCGGGCATCATCGTGAGCAAAGTCACCATGCAGAACGCACAGCCGCCCGAGCAGGTTCAGGCCGCGTTCGACGATGCGGTGAAAGCCGGCCAGGACCGGGAGCGCCAGAAGAATGAAGGCCAGGCCTACGCCAATGACGTTGTTCCAAGGGCCAAAGGTGCCGCAGCGCGCCTGATGCAGGAGGCGGACGGTTACAAGCAGCGTGTGATCGCCAACGCGGAGGGCGATGCCAGCCGCTTCAAGCAGATCCTCGTCGAATATGAAAAAGCGCCGCAAGTGACGCGCGAGCGGATGTACCAGGACATGAAGCAGCAGATACTGACCAGCACCAGCAAGGTGATCGTCGACCAGAAAAGCGGAGGCGGCAATTTGCTGTATCTGCCGCTGGACAAGTTGATCCAGAGTACCAATCCCGGCGCCGATCTGCCTTCGGCCAAACCGACGGAACAACTTAATGCTCCGGCAACGGGCGAAGCGCCGACGGCTCCACGTGGCCGCGAATCGCTGTTCGGTCGTGACAGGGAGGCCCGCTAATGAAACTGAATGTGACTAATTTCCTGGTGGCATGCGTGGTCGTGCTGATCCTGGCCAGCATGAGCATCTTCATCGTCGACCAGCGCCAGACTGCCATCGTGTTCCAGCTTGGCGAGGTGATGCGCGTAGAGACGACGCCGGGCATCAAGTTCAAGCTGCCGCTGATCCAGAACGTGCGCTTTTTCGACTCGCGCATCCTGACGCTGGACAATGCCGATCCCGAGCGGTTCATTACGGCCGAGAAGAAGAACGTGCTGGTGGATTCCTTCATCAAATGGCGCATCATCGATGTGAAGCAGTATTACATCAGCGTGGGCGGAGATGAAGCGCGTGCACAGACACGCTTGACCCAAACGGTGAATTCGACGCTGCGCGAAGAGTTCGGCAAGCGCACCATCCATGAGGTGGTGTCCGGGCAGCGCGATGAACTCATGCACATCGTGCAGGAAAAGACCGATATCGACGCGCGCAAGATCGGCGTTGAAGTGCTGGACGTTCGGCTGAAACGCGTGGATTTCCCGGTCGAGATCAGCGATTCCGTGTACCGCCGCATGGATGCGGAACGCAAGCGCGTGGCCAACGAACTGCGTGCGACCGGTAATGCGGAGAGCGAGAAGATCCGTGCCGACGCCGACAGGCAACGCGAGGTGATCCTGGCGCAGGCGTACCGCGATGCGCAAAAGATCAAAGGCGAGGGCGATGCCAAGGCGACTGCATTGTATGCGGGCGCATTCGGCCGCAATCCCGAGTTCTATGCCTTCTATCGCAGTCTGGATGTCTACAAACAGGGCTTCAAGAACAAGAGCGATATCATGGTGCTGGACGCCGGCTCTCCGTTCTTCAAGTATCTGAAAGGCCCCGGCAAGGACGGCAAATAATTTCGCATGAGCAATTACTGGCTGGCGGCATTGGGCTTGATGTTGGTACTGGAGGGGATCATGCCGTTTGTGTTTCCCTCTTCCTGGCGCGAAACGCTGCGCAAGGTGTCACAATTTCAGGATGGTCAGGCTCGTTTTATCGGCCTGACGCTGATGTTAAGCGGCGTATTGCTGATTTACTGGGTCAAGTGATGGAACTCTTCAGATGAATTGGCTGCTGCCGGAATACATTCAGGACATGTTGCCGGACGAAGCATGGCGCATCGAAAGCATGCGCCGCGACGTGCTGGAACTGCTTCGCCGCTCCGGGTATCAACTCGTTTCGCCCCCTTTGCTCGAATATGCAGAATCGCTGCTCATCAACGACAGCGAAGACATGGACCTGCGCAGCTTCAAGCTGGTCGACCAATTGAGCGGGCGGACGCTGGCTCTGCGTGCCGATATCACGCCGCAAGTGGCGCGTATCGATGCGCATCTGCTCAACCGCCAGGGCGTTACGCGTTTGTGCTATGCAGGCAGTGTATTGCATACCCAGCCTGCCGGATTGATGCGCACCAGGGAGCCGCTGCAGATCGGTGCCGAGTTGTACGGCCACGGCGGCATCGAGAGCGATCTGGAAGTGCAGCGCTTGATGTTGCAGACATTGGCACTGGTGGGCATCGAAGGCGTGCATCTCGATCTGGGCCATGTCGCCGTGTTCCGCAGCCTGGTGAAGCATGCGTCCATTTCTCCCGCACTGGAATCCGAATTGTTCAACGCCCTGCAGCGCAAGGATGTACCGGCCTTGCGCGGGTTGGTGGCCGGTCTGCCACAGGATGTACAAACCGCATTCCTGGCTTTGCCCCAGCTTTACGGCGGTGTGGATGTGATCGCCCGCGCCCGTTCGATCCTGCCTGCTTATCCTGAAGTGACCGCTGCATTAAATGAGTTGGAACAGGCCGCTGCCCATCTGAAGACCCTTGCGCGCGGAATCGGCATCGACATGGCCGAGTTGCGCGGTTACCACTATCACAGCGGCATGGTGTTCGCGGTATACCATCCCGGCAGTCACGATGCCATCGCATTGGGCGGCCGTTACGACGATGTCGGCAAAGCCTTCGGGCGGGCGCGCCCGGCCACCGGATTCAGCATGGACCTGCGTCAATTGCATGGTTTGCTGGCCAAGCGCGAGCAGCCCAAAGCGATTCATGCGCCCTATCTTCAGGATGCCGAACTGGAAGCAGCTATCGAAAAATTGCGGGCGCAGGGCAATATCGTCGTCATCGACCTGCTGGGCAATACCGAATACCAGTCCGAATTGAATTGTGATCGCCAGTTGGTGTTGCGTGATGGCAAATGGGTCGTCGTCGAAATCAAAAATTGATGCTTGGAATATAGGGAAGAAACATGTCAAAAAACGTTGTAGTGATCGGTACCCAATGGGGTGATGAAGGCAAGGGCAAGGTGGTCGATTGGTTGACCGACCATGCGCAGGGCGTGGTGCGCTTTCAGGGCGGACACAATGCGGGCCATACGCTGGTCATTGGCGGTGAAAAAACGGTGTTGCACCTGATCCCGTCGGGCATCCTGCGCGACAATGTAATGTGCTACATCGGCAATGGCGTGGTTGTGTCGCCGGCTGCGTTGCTCAAGGAAATGGACAAGCTTGCCGAAGCGGGAATACAGGTCTACGAGCGCCTGCGTATCTCCGAGGCGTGCCCGCTGATCCTGCCGTATCACGAGGCGTTGGACAAGGCGCGTGAAATAGCCAAAGGTGCCGGCAAGATCGGCACCACAGGGCGCGGTATCGGGCCGGCTTACGAAGACAAGATCGCGCGTCGCGCCATCCGTCTGCAGGACTTGTTCCACCGCAAGCGTTTCGCTGCCAAGCTGGGTGAAGTCCTCGATTACCATAATTTCGTGTTGAAAAATTACTTCCACGCGGAAACGGTGGATTTCCAGAAAACCATGGATGATGCGCTGGCGCTGGCCGAGCGTATCAAACCGCTGGTGCTGGACGTGCCACGCGCTTTGTACGAGGCAAACAAGGCCGGACAAAACCTGCTGTTCGAAGGCGCACAAGGCACGTTGCTGGATATCGATCACGGCACCTATCCGTTTGTGACCTCCAGCAACTGCATCGCCGGTGCAGCCTGCAGCGGCGCCGGTATTGGCCCGCAAATGTTGCATTACGTGCTGGGCATCACCAAGGCTTACACCACGCGCGTCGGCTCCGGCCCTTTCCCGACCGAGCTGTATGATGCCGTGGACAAGCAGGACCCCATCGGCAAGATGCTGGCGACTAAAGGTCACGAGTTCGGTGCGACAACCGGGCGTGCGCGCCGCTGCGGCTGGTTCGATGCCGCCGCGCTCAAGCGTTCCATCCAGATCAACGGCGTATCCGGCCTGTGCGTGACCAAGCTGGACGTGATGGACGGTATGGAAACGGTGCGTATCGGCGTGGGCTACACGATAGACGGCCAGTTCAGCGACATCCTGCCGGTCGGTGCGGAATCGCTGGAAGGTTGCGTGCCGGTATACGAGGACATGCCGGGCTGGAGCGCCAGCACCGTGGGCGTGAAGCGCTATGAAGAGCTGCCGCTGGAAGCCCGCAACTACCTGCAACGCATCGCTCAGATTTGCGAAGTGCCGGTAGATATGGTTTCCACCGGGCCGGATCGCGACGAAACGATTGTATTGCGACACCCGTTCAAGAGCTGAGCAAATTAAACCCAAATAGTTCATTAGACCGTCATTCCGGCGAAGGCCGGAATCCAGTCACAAAGACATGCCGCGAGTGCGTGTGTTGTTGGGGCTTCAGCCCCTTACAACCACGGCCTACCCCTTGTGGGTGCGCGGACAACACCATGATGTTGCTCCACTTTCGTGGGGATATTTTAATCATCTGGATTCCGGCCTTCGCCGGAATGACGCAGTTTTTGCTAATGGACTATTTAGGTTAAATTGAACACCATGTAAAAAAGCACGCATCAAAAAATCCTAGCCGTTCAGTTAAAGTGTTGAGAAGGTAGTTAAATAAGGGAGCTCATAGCCCCCTTATTTTTTTGTACCTAAATATAAGGTTATCGTCGACGGCATATTCAAAGTCAGCTCAAACGCTGCTCTCTGGAATGGATGTAGCTCAGAATTGTTCGGGCATTCCTGAAGCGAAGGCAATCACGGCAAATTGGTTGTCAATTGACAACCATGCTCGGTCTGTTACTATGTGCCAACGATTCTGGGGTAACCAATGTCTCATTCAAAGAAAGAAGTGAATGCTGCAATTGAATACGCCAAAAGTAAGGGCCGGCGGATTGTCGAAGGAGGCTCGCACGCATGGGGACAGATGTACTGCCCATACAATGACAGTGAATGTCGGTGTGGTGAGTTTTGCAGATCCAGCATATGGAGCACGCCGAAGAACCCTGGTAATCATGCGAAACAGATTCGCAGAATCGTAGACAACTGCATCAGGCTTAAAGCCGATGAAAAGGACAAGGAGTAAGCCATGAAAGAATATGACTTCGAGCTCAAATTCTCCCTACCAAACCCGGAGACTGACCCGGAACAGTTTTTGAATGCACTTTACGAGGCAGGTTGCGATGACGCAACGGTAGGCTTGGGACAAAAAGGTAGGGTAGCACTAAGTTTCACAAGAGAAGCGCCTTCAGCTCAGGACGCTGTCACATCAGCGATTGCCAACGTAACTAAGGCTATCCCAGGGGCTAAGCTGATTGAAGCTACGCCAGATTATGTTGGTGTTACCGATATTGCTGATTTCGTGGGCTGCAGCAGGCAAAATATCCGGAAAATTTTAATCTCCAACAGTTTAGCTCCGACGCCGGTGCATAGTGGCTCGACAGTAATTTGGCACCTTGCTAATGTCCTTGATTGGTTAAAACATAAAGGAAGCTACAAGATCGAAGATCGATTGATCGAGATGTCCATTGTCACAATGAATTTCAATATTGAAAAAGAGGCGGCTCGTGTTGGGCGAAATCCCCGAACTGGCGCCACTATCAAGATCAAGGCGGCGAAACGTCAGGAACAACCTTCAAAACGGGCTCTGGCGTAGTAATTTCGATTCGCGGGTTCAAATATGAAGTGCAACGCCTGACTTGAAGAATCTGACTAGTGTCTTGTATCCAAGTCTCTTTCGGGGGCGGTTGTTCAATCTCTCCATAACCATATCTGTCTCCTGCGTGACTATGCAGAGCAATTTTTTCCATTCATTTTACTTGTCTTGATTAACAGCAGACTGGTCTATATGCTGGTCTGACTTAAGTCTTACTTGCAGGTGAGCCCATGAAGATTGAAATTGGTTCGTATGAAGCGAAAAAAAAGCTCCCTGAATTGCTTCGGCAGGTTAAAGCCGGCAAAAGCTTTACCATTACCAATCGTGGGGAAGTGGTTGCTGATTTGGTTCCCAGCTTGGGCGTGATGGCTAAGGACAAAGTTGCGGCAGCTGAAAAACTTAAGGCATTCATGCTTGCCGATCCGGTGCGCGGTGTAAACATCAAGGAACTCATCGAGGAAGGGCGGGCATGAGTTTTGTCCTCGATAACTCGGTGACCATGCGTTGGTTTTTTTTGGCGACGGCAAACCACAAGAACTTGCTTGCAGGTAGAGTACTTGATGCGATGAAACGAGACAAAGCACTCGTTCCCGCGACATAGGGGATTGAGGTGGCAAACGTCATTGCCAGGGCGGAAGCGAAAGGCTGGGTGACGGAAGCTCGAAGCGGCGAGTTTCTTGAAATGCTGGAAGGTGGCGTGAAAAAATTTGCTTGGACACCCGTCCGCGCATTTTCCCTCTTGGCATTCAATATGTTATCTGCCCGCCCCTTCGAAAGGCTCAGGGGACTTCAAACTTCAATTGGCCGAATCAATAATGCTCCCTCTTGATTGGTGAGCCAGGAGAAAACTACGCAGCCTTAACCTCGCTGAGCAGTTCTGGGTGACGATCCTATCCAACACCTTGAGCAGCTTCACCAAGGCTTGCGGCGGCTTAGTCTTGCCGTTCTCGTAGCGCGAGAAGGCGTTGATACCGTCACCGAATATTTCCGAGGCTTCGCGCTGGTCGAGCGCAAGTTTCTTGCGCACACTGGCGATATAGCCGGGATCGATATAAGCGGCATTCACTTGCTTGTTGAATTGCAGCATCAATTCACTGGTGCGAGTCGATTCTCCGAGGTCTAGAATGGAGTCGAATTGTTTAGGCTAAGTAACGTGTTGCAAAATTCTGTCACGTTTTCTTTTGCCAGTAGAGCACTTCCGGCAAGTTTTTGAAATGCGCATCGGATGTCAGCAGTTTACCCCCAACAGCGAGCGCGGTAGCATAAACGATGGCATCCGCCATGGCGAGTTTGTGCCGCGCGGAAAGATCCGCTGCCGACAGTGCTATACGCGTGTCCAGTGCATGCACCAGACAGGCTTCGGTGAGGCCGATTACATCCAGCGCGGCGGCTTCATCTTTTTCGCGCAGGCACCATTTGTAGAGTTCGAACTGCACCAGCGTTGGAACGACCAGGATATTGCTGTCTGCCAGATAAGGCGCATAACTTTCCGCCAGTGCGCCGTCGGTCAGCCACTCTATCCAGCCGCAGGTGTCTACTACATGCATCAGGTACGATCCGAGCGGTCGCGCACATTTTTTGTGTTGGCACCTTTGAACATCCCGCGCACCTCATTCATCTCACGGCGTGGAATCATGATGATGGCATCGCCCTTGGCGACAAAGACGAATTGTTGTCCAGCCTTGAGCCCGAGGTCATCGCGAAACGCCTTGGGGATGCCAATTTGAAATTTCTCGGTGAGAGTTGCGGCGTGCATGCTTACTCCTTATGTATCCATCAGTGTTTGGTAAGAATACAGGGCGATATGCTTAAATTCAAGGGTTATATACACCACAACAGCAAACCAAAACCATTTATCTGGACCGCCAGTGCGCGCGACATCTTGCAAAAGTCTGCTTGAAACGGGCTGCGGCAATAATCGTTACATCTGCCGGAACTGATTGAAAGCCGACAAGAAATTACCGAACAACCCTTATATATAAGCGTTTGCTTAAGTACTTTTGATATATCTAGATACTTTTTGTAATAGATTCCGCAATACAAGTTTGATACTATCCACCCCGAAATACCCATTAGTAAACAAATATGTATCACTGGTGTTAATGTAATAAATGCTTGCCTTAAATAAAAATTCACTTGCGATACCCGATGGACTGAGTGAGCGGCCATCGAATCAGCAGGAAGTTGTTGTCACAAAATTTCAAAAGCCTCTTAAACAGCATGTCCCTGCATTACCCAAGGTTGCCATTCTTCTTTGCACTTATCATGGCCAGCTTTATCTGTCCGAACAAATGGATTCGTTTGCGGCACAGAGTTTTCCCAACTGGATCGTGTGGGCCTCTGATGACGGATCGCAGGACGATACTCATGCGATTCTCGAGGCGTGCCGGGATCAATGGGGAAATGATCGACTCTCAATCCACTTTGGCCCTGCAGAAGGGTTTGTTGCAAATTTTCTGTCGCTAACCTGCAACGCAACCATTCAGGCAGATTACTACGCTTACTCGGACCAGGACGACATCTGGGAGGCAGACAAGCTGCAGCGCGCGGTTGATTGGTTTCAAAGTCTTCCTCGTGATGTTCCTGCACTGTATTGCTCTCGCACAAGAGTTGTCGATGCGGACAACCGGGAAATCTGCCTCTCACCTCTTTTTGACAAGCCGCCCAGCTTTGCCAACGCGTTGATGCAGAACGTGGGTGGCGGCAACACCATGGTGTTCAACGAGGCAGCACGCCAACTATTGTGCGAGGCGGGGCAGGACGTAAACGTGATCACGCATGACTGGTGGTCTTACCTGGTCGTCAGCGGTTGCGGGGGCAAGGTTTTTTATGATGCACACCCAACCCTGCGTTATCGCCAACATGGGTGCAATCTGGTTGGAATGAACTCCAGTTGGCCTGCACGCTTCATTCGAATTCGCATGCTCTGGCAGGGACGCTTCAGGGATCTGAACGACCGGCACATCAATGCATTGAAGCGCATACATCACAAGCTGACGCCTGAAAATCAGCTCATCCTTGACCAATTCGCAGTTGCCAGAAACCGCAATATTTTGCCCAGGCTGATAGGCTTGAAGAGGTCGGGCATCTACCGCCAAACCTTGTTGGGCAACCTAGGCCTCGTCGCCGCAGCAATTTTCAAGAAGATCTGATCGTATGAACATGATGGTTACCGGTGATGCAGGTGTCATGGGCAGCAATTTGGCTGTTCACTGGCGGTATGCCATATTTCGACAGGGCATATCGCCCGATTCGCACAGACCACGCGCCACTTCCCGCTCCCTATGATCGATCCGCACGCCAACCCACCCACTTCGCTTCCATCACTGGCTCGCAGCCTGTGGCGACATCGCGAATTGATAGTGCAGATGACCCGCCGCGAAGTGGTGGGGCGCTATCGTGGCTCTGTCATGGGCTTGGCCTGGTCGTTCTTCAATCCTATCCTGATGCTGGTGGTGTACACCTTTGTCTTCAGCGTCGTATTCAAAGCAAGATGGGGAACGGGCGGTGAAGAAAACCAAAGTAGCTTCGCCATCGTGCTGTTTGTAGGCATGATTGTATTTGGCTTGTTTGCGGAAATGGCAAACCGTGCGCCCGGATTGATTTTATCAAACGTCAACTACGTTAAAAAAGTCATTTTCCCGCTTGAGATACTGCCCGTTGTCGGTCTTGGTGCTGCATTGTTTCATTCACTGATTAGTTTGGGTGTGTTGTTGACCGCCATTTTGTTGATTAAAGGTAGTCTGGTTTGGACGGTCATTTTCTTTCCATTGATTCTCATGCCATTGTTGATTGGCACGCTGGGGGTGGCTTGGTTTCTCGCTTCACTTGGTGTATTTGTACGTGATGTTGGGCAAACGATTGGCATTTTTACCACGGTGCTGATGTTCATCTCGCCGGTTTTTTTCCCCATCAGCGCGCTTCCCGCAAAATTTCAAAAATGGCTAATGCTCAACCCTCTCACATTTGTAATTGAACAAAGTCGTGCCGTCATGATCTTTGGCAAACAGCCTGACTGGGTGGGGCTGGGAATTTGCACGGGTGCCAGTTTGATTTTGGCGTGGGCAGGGTACTGGTGGTTCCAAAAAACCAGAAAGGGGTTTGCCGATGTCCTCTAATCTAAGCACTTCTCCTTGCTATCAGGGAGACGGCCTGAAGGAGAGAGCGGACTCCAACGACATCGTCATCCGCGTAAGCAATCTCAGCAAGTGCTATCAGATTTATGAAGCACCGCGAGATCGTCTGAAGCAGTTCATCTTGCCTCGCCTAAGCAGATTGGCAGGGCGAGCGCCAAAGCAATATTTTCGAGAGTTTTGGGCCCTCACTGACGTTTCTTTCGAAATAAGAAAAGGTGAAACCGTCGGTATCATTGGACGCAATGGCAGCGGTAAATCCACGCTGCTACAGATGATCTGCGGCACGCTCAACCCCACCAGTGGAGTCATTCAAACCAATGGTCGCATCGCCGCCCTGCTGGAGTTAGGCTCAGGCTTCAATCCCGAATTCACCGGGCGAGAAAATGTGTATATGAATGCCTCAGTGTTGGGTTTGAGCAATGAAGAAGTTGATACGCGCTTTAATGACATCGTTGCTTTTGCTGACATTGGCGACTTTATTGAGCAACCTGTAAAAACCTATTCCAGCGGAATGATGGTGCGTCTCGCATTTGCTGTTATTGCGCATGTGGATGCTGACATATTGGTGGTGGATGAAGCACTGGCGGTGGGTGATGCCTTCTTTACACAAAAATGTATGAGGTTTTTACGAGGTTTTATGGAAAATGGGACCGTCCTGTTTGTCAGCCACGATAGCGGTTCAGTGAAAAATTTGTGTACCTCGGCTATTTGGTTAGAAAAAGGCCATCAAAGGTTAAATGGGTCTCCGGAAGAGGTGTGTAACGCATATCTGGAAAAGTCGTTACAAGATGTGTACGGCGAAAAATTTACGCTAGGTAAAATAGGGGATCAGCCAAGGGAAATATTGGCTGCGCACAAAACAATTAAAAACAAGACTATTATCGACTATAAAACAAAGGCATTGAGTAATGGCAATTTATTGTTGGCTACCGGATGGAAAACAGGTATGGCGGAAGTTGTTTCTGTTTCAATGGTAAAAGTTGAGAACAGTACCTCCCCCGAGTTTGAAGGTGGCGAAAGAGTTAGGGTGGTTATTCGAGCGAAGGCAATAGGAGCGCTTTCTAGCCCTATACTTGGATTCATATTGAAAGATCGACTGGGTCAAGAGTTATTTGGGGAGAACACTGTACCTGCCACTCATGGTGGGCACAGTTTAGTGGGCGCTGGGCAAGAATTTGAGGCTGAATTTGTATTTAGGCTTCCCATGTTACAAAACGGTGAATATATGATGATGGTTTCATTAGCTGATGGAGATACACTTAATCACGTCCAGCACCATTATCTTCATGATGCGATGCTAATAACGGTGTATTCCAGCAAGATAAAATTTGGGATTGTCGGAATCCCATTTGAATTTGTTTCGTTAGCGATCGATTCAGGCCCGGCGTTTAGTATTGGCTCCCGCGAGCCGACTGTTAATAAATAGTATTATTTCCTGATCAACTTTATGAATATATTCCCTAAATTTCCGGTAGGAAGCACACTTGGTATTAACTACAGTGGCATGCATGACAGCGCAATTGCGATAGTTACACCTGAAGGCCAGCCGATTTTTGCAATTTCTTTGGAGAGACTTTCTCGCGTTAAACAAGATGGGCGAACCTTAAAAGAATTACTTGCATCAATGCCTTGGGATCGAATTGATAAGGTTGCTATTTCTGCTCCAGAATTCCTTCGAGGTACTGACTCATGTAAAAGTAAACTTCTCTCGACTATCCTAGCTAAAACAAGACGAGCAGATACCCTAGCGCATGGGCCTGGCTTTTATGAGGCAATGAAAATGATCCCTTGTGAGAAAGTTTTCGTTGGACACCAAGATGCACATGCAGCCTCGGCTTTTTGGGGTAGCGGCTTTGAAGAGGCACTTTGCCTTACATATGACGGCGGAATGTCTAACGACATTTGGTTTGGCGGGTTGTATCAATGTGGTCGAGCCAGTGGCATACAACCATTGGATCAATTTGATGCATTGCAATATGCAAAAGTGACAACGCTTTACACATTTGTTACTGCGTTGCTTGGTTTCATGCCTCTGAGGCATGAAGGAAAAATAACCGGTCTTGCCGCTTATGGGGAGCCCACAGAACGCTGCGCAAGTTTATTAAAGAAATGGTTTGAAGACGAGTATGCGGAAATAGAGGAAACACTTTATTGGGTGAATTGCTATGACGACAATGCTTTACCGCAGCTGATACCAAGTAGTTCAAAGTTATATCGTTACCGTTCGCAAATTGAGGGAATAAGTAAGGAAGAACTGGCAGCTTCACTACAGTATTTTGCAGAGAAACATGTTATTCATATTCTCGAAAAAGCTAGAGTTCTGGGATGGAAGTCCCCCAATATTTGTTTGGCAGGGGGGCTGTTCGCAAACGTAAAAATTAATCAGAAAATAGCAGAGTCCGGATTCAGTCAACTTTTTGTTGCTCCACCCATGACTGACGATGGGACTGCGCTTGGTGCTGCTTGGCATGTGGCCGCAAGAGGAGCGGAGTTCAAGCCGCAAACTTTACATTCGATGTTCTTGGGCCCTGCGTATCCTAAAGAAATATCATTGGAATTGATAAAGAAAGAGGGAATAAACTTTAAAGTTCTTGATACACCAACGACAACAATTGCTGAATTACTGGCTCGAGGCAGTATAGTCGCTGTCTTTCAGGGGGCAACCGAATTTGGGCCGCGTGCTTTGGGAAATCGTTCGATACTGGCACAAGCAACTCAATCAGATATTAATCGCAGTTTAAATGAACGACTTAATCGTACAGAGTTTATGCCTTTTGCGCCCATGACGCGGGAAGAGGATGCGGAACTATGTTATTGCGACATTGGAAGTGTGAAGCATGCGGCAGAATTTATGACTGTTACGGTGAACTGTAAAGATATGATGAAACAATTGTGTCCGGCTACAGTACACGTTGATGGAACTGCTCGCCCCCAAATAGTCAGTGCGCAGCACAACCCATTTATTCACGAAGTGCTCACGGAATACAAAAGCCTAACTGGGAATCCTTCAATCGTAAACACATCGTTTAATGTGCACGAGGAGCCAATTGTTTGTACTCCAAAAGACGCATTGCGCGGATTTTTTGAGTCTGCACTTGAGTATTTGTATATTGAGGGTGTAGGTCTCATTTCATTTGAGGAAAATAAATCGGTTGCGATTCGATACTTACATGAAAAAACAAAACGCAAAAGTCAGAAAGATATATCTAATGAATCATTAATTAACTTTCTTGATCATGCGCTTTCAGAAAGAACAGATTGGTTAGAGAAAACTAGCCAAGACTTACAGGCGCGCACACAAGAATTAGTTGATACGCGTCAAACGCTAGTCGAGCGAACTGTAGCACTTGAGAAAACTAGCCAAGACTTACAGGCGCGCACACAAGAATTAGTTGATACGCGTCAAACGCTAGTCGAGCGAACTGTAGCACTTGAGAAAACTAGCCAAGATTTACAGTCGCGCGCACAAGAAATCGAAAAATTTAATCATGCATCAATATTTAAGCGCATTTTCATGAATAGAAATCAGTGATTCGAAGTCAATTTTCGATTGTTACTGACAAACTTTATGGAAAGATTCAAAGATGAACACTTTATTCGGAAATTAATAGGCGACAACAGTTGATCTATCGTACAAGGAAAATCGAAATGATTCAAAGAGTGATTTTATCAATGGGATTGATTGCTGTTACTTTCCAGATGGCTGGTTGTGAAGATAAGACAATCGCGACTGGCAAGTTGGCTAAGGATGTTGCTAACGTGAGAATTCAAGTAAAAGGTGAACTGCGTAAGCTGAAAATAAACGAGCAGGTTGTGTTACCAATTTCTATCTTCAACAATGGGGTTGAATCGATACCATCCCAATCAAAATCCGGTCGCTGGCTAAAGGTATATGCAACTTACCACTGGCTGAAGGCGAGTGGTGAGACTGCCGTTTGGGATGGAATTCGCACGGAATTGCCTGCAGATATAAAAAGAGGGAAGTCAATCGACGTTGCATTAATTGTAAAAGCACCTTCGGAACCCGGTAAGTATTCGTTGGTTATTGATTTAGTCCAGGAAGGTGTGCAGTGGTTTGCCGATACAGGCTCACAAACCACAACGCTGACATATTTTATTGAGCAGTAATTGAATAGTATTTGAAAAGGGGAAGTTTATGAAAAAGCGTGTCTTGATCACTGGTATTACAGGAATGGTTGGTTCTCATCTATTGGACTATCTACTTCTGCACACTGACTGGGAAATATGGGGAATGCTGCGTTGGCGCAGTCCTCTGGATAATTTGACTAACCACATTGATCGTATCAATCGTTCTGATCGGATTAAGCTTGTCTATGCAGACTTGCGCGACACCATGTCTATCAATCATGCGGTTCAACTTTGCAAACCAGACTATGTGTTTCATCTGGCAGCACAAAGTTATCCGAAAACCTCATTTGATTCACCGCTTGATACGCTTGACACAAATATACAAGGGACAGAGCGCCTATTGGGTGCCCTAAGACAATATGCGAAAGATGCCGTGATTCACGTCTGTGCATCTTCTGAAGTATTTGGGAGAGTGCCAAAAGAAAAACTGCCTATCAACGAGGAATGCACATTTCACCCCGCGTCTCCTTATGCGATTTCAAAGGTGGGTACCGATTTGGTTGGCCGATATTACGCAGAAGCCTATGACATGTGTGTAATGACGACTCGCATGTTCACCCATACCGGCCCGCGCCGTGGAGATGTGTTTGCAGAATCTACCTTTGCAAAACAAATTGCCATGATTGAGGCAAATCAAATTCCACCTATCGTGAAAACAGGGAATCTTGATTCATTGCGCACGTGGGCAGACGTCAGAGATGCAGTTCATGCTTATTACCTACTGGTAACAGTCAATCCAACTCCTGGGGAATACTACAACATTGGTGGAACCTACACCTGCTCAGTACGAGAAATGCTCGACACACTTATAAGTTACTCGACACGTAAAGATATTAAAGTTGAAACTGATCCTGAGCGACTACGCCCAATTGATGCTGATTTGCAAGTCCCGGATACAAGAAAATTTCAGCAGCACACTGGCTGGAAACCGGAAATTAGTTTTGAAACGACTATGCACGACTTACTTGATTATTGGCGCGAAAGAGTTTCAGGATCGCAAGCCTTCCTGACACGTTAAGAGAAACCTTATGAACAAACAAGACAAGATACTAATTACTGGCGCAAAGGGGCTGGTTGGCTCTGCTCTAGTTGAACACCTTAAGAATGAAGGATATGCAAATGTAATCGAGGTTGGTCGTCAAGAATGCGACTTGGTTGATCCGGTATCGACGCGCCAGTTTTTTGAGGCAACTCGACCAGACTATGTTTTTCATGCGGCCGCACGTGTCTACGGGATCATGGGAAACATGAAAAATAAGGCACTGTCGTTTTATGACAACGTGATGATCAATACCAATGTGGTTGATGCCTCCCAGAAAGTTGGTGTGCGCAAGATCACAGTGATGGGTACTGGCGCAGTCTACCCATTCCCATCGCCAGGGTTGCCGTTAAGAGAAGAAATGATTTTTCTCGGTGTGCCTCATCCGGCAGAAGATTCTTATGGACATGCCAAGCGAGCGATGCTTGCCATGCTTGCAGCCTACCAAGAGAGTTATGGAATGGAATGGGCTTATGTTGTTTCCTGCAATTTGTTCGGTCCTAGAGATAAGTTCGACACGGAATTCGGGCATGTTGTGCCTTCTCTGGTTAAGAAATTTTTTGATGCCAAGCAACGTGGCGAGAAAGTAGTGGTTTGGGGGGACGGTTCCGCACAAAGAGATTTCATGTATGTGAAAGACGCTGCGCGAGTTGCCCTTGCGATCATGGAGAACATAAAAGGTGCCGCCAATATTGGGAGCGGTACGGTCTACAGAATCAGGGACATCGTTGAGATGTTGGCAGAAATTTCAGGCATGACTGGACAGGTTCTATGGGATAGTGAAAAACCAAATGGACAGGACTACCGTTCCTATGATTTAACAAAAATCAATTCAATAGGGTTCAAGTGTCAGTACACAATTCGAGAGGGTTTGGAAGAAACTTGGAACTGGTATTCCGAGCAGATGGGAAAAGCCAAGTGATGTCTGAGATTAACTCAAGCCTTCGTATCCTTCTTATTTCTCAATGGCCGAATGTTAAAAATGGCGAGTACGAACTTATTGAAAAGATCAAACAGACCGGTTACAAAATCGCGGTAGTAGATTATTTTGGTTTTGATGTGACAACTGGAGAATGTCTTAATAGAGCATCTCTTATTGATAATTACGATTTTGCCATTTCGTTCCACTACGACACGCCAAAGTTCATCGATATACCAACCTATCTTTGGGTCGCCAATCCTTTGGAGTTTATGCATCTGCGGGGTGATTACCGCAATGTTCTTATGCATCACCTACGCTCTTACGATGATTATCTTTATAACGGATCAGATACCTTAAAGGCTCATATCAAGAGAGTGGTTGGAAGCAAATGGATGGATTCAGGGCTGGAAATGTTCCCCTCTTGCGCTACCTCGGCTTTAACATTACCGACGGGTCTTGCCGACAAGAATGGAGTTGCTTCCCGAAAAATATTCTATTGCGGTGTTAACTGGGAACGAGGGATAGACCGAGCTGGGCGAGCGCAAGGGCTGCTGGACATTCTCCAACAAAAGCAAGTTGCAGAATTCTATGGGCCCGACAAGTTAGAAGGTATCAGCCCATGGGCGGGATTCACTTCCTACAAAGGTGAAATTCCCTTTGATGGGGTGACTATGACACGCGTCATGAGGGAATATGGTGCCGTTCTTGCCGTTTCTTCTCCCGCACACATGAAATCTCGCACATCATCCAGCCGAGTATTCGAGGGAATTGCTGCAGGTGTGCCAGTCATCTCAGATGAGAACCCTCATGTTCGAAGACTCTTTGGCGATCTGGTGTATTACTTTAAAGGTGAGACTGAAGAGGAGAGGGCTGCCACAATAATTCAAGCTTTAAGTCAGATTATTGAGAACCCGAAAGATGCTGAGGAGCGCGTGGTTAAGGCTCAGCAGATTATGGCCTCGCGTATGTGTTTCGATCCATGCTTCGAGCGCATTCTAAAAGTTTCCAAGCAATACCAGAAACAAGAAGGGCATGACTTTAAACAAGTAGACATTTTCCTTTTTCATCACGATCCAGATCCTCTGGCGCTAGGCGGCAGCAAAGAATTTAACAACTTTCACCACATCCTTCGTTCAGCTGCTTTTGCTGCTCAAGCGCGACAAGCCCATGTAAGAGTTATTTACCTGACAGACGGTTCCTCACCCGAACCATCACTTGACGAGTTACCTGCAAACGTTGAGGTTGTTTCGTTCAACTTGCGAGATATAACAGATGAAAATTGGGATCGACTTCGTTTGGGGGAAAAGATCACCTTGCTTTCGAATAAAGCAAATGCCGATTTCGTTACATTTTTCACGCAATTTGATTTTCCGCACTACGACTATTTCACTAAATCTCTGGATTGGTTTGCTGAAAATGAACTTGCAACGGTGAGCGGTATTCATGTGGGTGGATTTTTCATCAATGATTTGATGTTAAAGGCCCCGCTTGGCACAGCAGATATATTGAGAAACAATACTCCAAGTGCAATGTACCAGTGGACCCAAAACAGCTTTACGGAACACCAATTGGCAATGATCACTTTTTCCCGTGGATCTCTTGCGCTAATTGAAAGTGACAAGGTTGCGCGATTTGATTCTATTCTCCCGGTTGTTGTGATTGCATCAGCGATTTCTAGCGACCTTCCTGTACATCGCTCTCGGCACATCGTAGTTCGTGTTCAGTACAGCCATTTTAAGCGACACTACGAGGCATACACCTGTGCGGCAAGCAGAGGCTTCTGGGCGCAGCATTACGATTTGGTGACAAACTATAATCACGAGCTGAATGCGCTTTATGATCTCGTACATGAATCACCAATAGGTACACTGATAGCCGATAAAGTTTCCGGTCATGCGTTGCTCTCGATGCCACCGATAGATCCCGCTGTTCATGTAGTCAACCAATTTATTAGTCGGTTGCGTCCGCTGTATCGTTTGTTCAAGAAGGTGCGAAATGTTTTGCAGCTGAAGAAAAAATGACTTGCTCGAAAGACAGACTGATTGAAGGAAAAAAAATTCGCTTCGTCGTAGTTGGACTTATTGGTGCAACAATTGAAATAATTTTATTTTCAGTACTCGTTAGAGCCGGGCTGGGCGTTGCATCCAGTAATTTTTTGGCATTTCATTGCGCATTTTTGATTTGTTTCTTTTTGCATTATTATTTTACGCATCAGAAGCGCTATAACGGAATGCACGTCATCGTTGGAGGCTTGCTCAAATACGCAGGCTTGATGTATGTCCAGTTACTTGTTGGGACAATTTTGCTATGGATATTGATTGATAAATATGGTTGGGTTGCAGAGTTTGCGAAAATTGCTCAAATCGGCGTTGTGACTCCAGCAAGCTATTTGGTGCAAAAATATTTTATTTTTAGTGAAAACAAAAAATGAAAATTCTCTTAACTGGAGCTACTGGATTTCTGGGTGCTCGATTACTGGAATATCTCCTTAAGAAAAACTACCAAGTTATTATCATCAAGCGCCAAAGTACCAACCTGAAGCCGCTTGTTGAGCGGTTTGGAAAGTTGGAAGCTTGGGATTGTGAAGATGACGAACTGGATAATCTGTTTCGCGTGCATCACGATGTTGATGTAATAGCTCATGCTGCGACTGACTATGGCCGTAATGGCTCAAGCCCAACAGCAACGTTTTGGACCAATGAAGTCTTTCCCGTTAAGTTGCTCGAACTCGCGATTCAGCACAAGGTGAAACTGTTCGTTAACATGGACACTTTTTTCAACACCCAAAAAGCAGAATACGACTACCTTGGGGCTTACACCCTATCGAAGCGTCACTTTCAAGAATGGGGTAAGTACTGTGGAGATGCCGGTCGGATACGCTTTGTGAATTTGCGACTATTCCATTTATATGGATCGGGGGACGGTTCCGGGAAGTTCGTACCGGCAATTGTAAGGCGTTGTTTGGCGGACGAAGAAATTGATCTTACGGATGGCGAACAAAGACGCGACTTCATTCATGTTGATGATGCTGTTGCGGCTGTAGGTGTGGTGTTTGAGGCTGAGTTACCGCAGGGCGCAGGCTATAGACATTATGATGTGGGTACGGGCACCTCAATACGCGTTCGAGACTTTGTGGAGTCGGTGAAAAAACTTTGTGGTGGTAATGCAAAATTAAATTTTGGCGCGTTGCCCAATAGAAAAGGTGAGTTTCAAGATTCCTCTGCAGATACGGAAGCATTACGAGCAATCGGATGGAAACCTAAGATTAATATCGATGCAGGAATAATTGAAGTAATAGAACATATTGGTCGACATGCGCTGCAAAATTCGGACACTAATAAAAAATGACTACCAGCCAAAAAAAATTAATCTCTTTGATCGTTCCCGTATTCAATGAAGAAGAGAACATCGGCCCACTCTATGATGCAGTGGTGCCCCTCATCAAACAACATGAAGGCAAGTATGATTTTGAGCTGGTTTTTACTGATAATCACAGCTCTGACAGTACGTACAACATACTCAACGAATTACGTGAACGTGACCATCGAGTGCGCGTCTTCCGCTTTTCGCGTAATTTTGGTTATCAAAAATCCATTCTTACCGGATACCTCAAGGCACGCGGGGATGCACTAATCCAGCTTGATTGTGACTTGCAGGATCCGCCAGCACTTATTACTGAATTTCTGAAACATTGGGAAGACGGCTGTGCAGTGGTTTACGGAGTGAGACGTAGCCGCAAAGAAAGCGCGGTGTTGCATTATGCGCGGAAACTGTTTTATCGACTTGCCGACTATTTGAGCGATGATGATCTACCAGTAGATGTCGGTGACTTTAGATTGATTGATAAAAAAGTGGCGGATGTACTACGGCAAGTAGATGATGCCCAGCCCTATCTGAGAGGAATGATCGCTGCAATGGGTTTTAGGCAGCATGGAATTCCATATGATCGGCATAACCGGGAACGCGGTACGAGTAATTTTCGGTTCAAGGACTTGGTTGGTCTCGCAATTGACGGGATACTGAATCATTCTATTGTTCCGTTGCGCATGGCTACATTTTTTGGAATCGGCATATCCATAATGACAATTCTCGCCATCATTGGCTACAGCGTGAGCAAGTTATTTTTCGGCGTAAACTGGCCGGCTGGATTTACCACGCTAGCAGTTCTCGTGTTGGCGGGCATAAGTGTTAATGCACTATTTCTCGGCATTATTGGGGAATATCTGGGCCGAATTTATCAGCAGGTGAAGAAAAGGCCGCTGGTGATTATCGAGTCTGCGTTGGATGACGAAAACATGAGGGGCAATCGTTGAAAGCGTTACTAGAAAAGAAGATGAATGTGCGTGCATATTTGACACAATTTAATGAATCATTTTTCGTGGAAGACCGATTTCTGAGCCTGATGTGGGCTCTGATTCTTCCTGCGATATTCTTTAGTTCGCAACTCTTTGCACCTGACCCGCAATTCAATTTTTTCGGGGATTTATACAATCTTTATTTTCCTCAATTCGTTGAGGGATACCACTTGGCCAAGAACGGCGCCTTCACCGGCATTGATTTTCTGACAAATAACGGTGCATCAGCTTACTTCCTGAGACCAAACATACCGGTCTTCTATCCCATTTATCAACTGGTCTACTTGTTATTTAGTTTTGAAACTATTGAGGCGTTAGCGCGTGCCTATGTAGGCGTTCTGTATGCTCATTCTGTTATTGCACTCTATTTCAGTATGAGAATAGGACGTAAGTATTTTCAGTTGGATAATGCAACGTCGTTGTTGCTGGGCGTGCTCTATTTTGGTGCTATTGCAAACTCTTACCCTATACCGCCATTTTATTTTGTTGCTTCTCTTTTTCCACTGTTGCTATATTTCGCGCTTAGGTCGGTCGAGGAGTCGGCATGGTGGCGGTTAGCGTTATATTCTTTCTCTTACGTTTTGGTTTTTCTGTCAGGATACCTGCCTTTAGATGTAAATGCAGTATCGTTGGCATTGTTGTTTGCAATAGTTTATTTCTGGCAGGTCAGGGGCGAAAAACAACAAATTCTCACTCGATTAATCAGATTATTAGTACCTGTTGTGTTGGCCTCTGTAGTTGTATTGCCAATATATTTAGCGGTGTTGCAATATCACAAGCTTGTTCCAGGGCTACCAGAAGGGGTGTGGTATGCCGCACACGAATTCTCATATACTTCTAAGGATATCTTTGCGCTTCTTTCTAGGGCTTTTGTTGGAAGTCGACCAGGTGGTGGAGAGTTTCCAAGTATTTTATTAGGTGTTGCACCAGTTTTGCTGTTGATACTTGCGTTTACACAACGAAGAAAAATCGCACTTTCACCGTTGGAGGCTGGTGTTGTTGCCATATCAACGCTCATTTTTTCCTTTTACCTTCTTCTTACTTTTGGACGTGCTTCAGGCTTACCCGATCTTTTCTATTATTTAGCACCTGGTTTGGGAAAGATGCACATTTACGGACGATTTTTGCCAATCGCTTCGTTTTTCTTTTACCTTGTGTTCGCAATCATCTTCAAACATCTCATCGTGATGAGATCGGAATTACCTATAGCGCGATGGATTTCTGGTCTTTTCGTGGCACTGATTATTGTCCACGGATATGGTCAACTCGGTCAGCCTGAGTCTATGTGGACTGAGTTGTTATCCATCGAGTTGTTGATGTTTGTATTTATACTAATCGGAATGTCAGCGCATCAGAGTTTTTATGCATATGCAGGCGTTATTTCGGTGTCGTTTTTCATTCATGCTGCAAATTTTAATTCGCATGTTAACTGGTCCAATCTTGACGCTGTTCCCCCACATCAAAATGAAGTTGTTTTTTCTCAGGAGCGTCGTGATGCGTTAAGGAATTATTTCAAAGAATATGCTGATAAAAAAATGATTAAATTTGTAGACATCACTTCAAGCATCGACAAAACTAACGGTGTTCTGTTGAACTATCCGTGGTTGGTGCAAGATACGGTAAAACTATCAAACTATATGGGCTATGAACTTCACACTTCGGTTGATCGTGAATATCTGGCGCGTTTTCCATGGTTCGGTAAAATCAGTGTACCTTGGTTACTGCGTACTGAAGCAGATTTTGTCATCTATGATCCAACTGCGTGGAGTCAATTGGCTGGTGAACTGGAGCCATTTATCAATCATGAGGTGCCAGAATTCGATATCGGTTATGGCTATAAGGCAGCCAAGCTAAAGGATGCATCAGGGCTAGTAGACTATGTACCCAACCGCAATCCAGGTGATTTCGACAACGGTATCGTGCGCGTTTTTAATGCCGCGGGAACGGCAGCCGTATCGGACTTTGATACAGATTTTGCGTCGCACGTGCGTTTTGAAGTTGATAGTTCTTTACCAGTCACGGTGCGATACCTGCTTTTCCCAAATAAGATGATGGAGCTGCGTATAGACGGTGGGCACGCCGACGTGACGCCGAAGGATGGTTTGCTTGAATTTTCGCTCCCTGCAGGTCACCATAAGATTGAGTATCGCTACAAGAACGTGTTGCACCAGATATTTGTGAAGGAATACTTCCTCTATCTAGTCGCTCTTCTAGGCATCTTGGGATGGCGGACCTGGGTGGTATTTACCCAACTAAGAACTAAAAAATTATCAAAAGGATGGTGGTCATGAAAGTGGTTATTCTTGCCGGTGGTCTGGGCACTCGCATTAGCGAAGAAACATCCACCCGACCCAAGCCTATGGTGGAAATCGGCGGCAAGCCGATCTTGTGGCACATCATGAAATCCTACTCGGCCCACGGCATCCATGACTTTGTGATCTGCTGCGGCTACAAAGGCTATGTCATCAAGGAATACTTCGCCAACTATTTCCTGCACATGTCGGATGTGACTTTCGACATGGAGCGCAACAAAATGGAAGTGCACCAACGATATGCTGAACCTTGGAGAGTAACCCTGGTGGACACGGGCGAGGAGACGATGACAGGGGGGCGCCTGAAACGAGTAAAGGACTACGTCAAGGATGAAGAGGCGTTCTGTTTAACTTATGGCGATGGCGTGAGTGATGTGAATATCACGGAGTTGATTGCCTTCCACAGGTCACAAAAAGTCAAAGCTACCCTGACCGCAGCCATTCCTCCCGGGCGCTTCGGTGCATTGGATATGGGCGGCAACAAGGTCAATAGCTTCCGCGAAAAACCCAAGGGCGATGGTGCCATGATCAACGGCGGTTTTTTTGTGCTATCCCCGCAAGTCATAGACTACATCGTTGACGACAAAACAGTATGGGAGCGCGACCCGTTGGAGAGGTTGGCAGAAGAAGGAGATCTCGCTGCTTTTCATCACAACGGTTTCTGGCAACCGATGGATACGCTACGCGACAAGATGCATCTTGAGGAGTTGTGGCAATCCGGCAAGGCGCCGTGGAAAGTCTGGAAATGAATGCTGCTTTCTGGAAAGGCAAGCGCGTCCTGCTGACCGGACACACTGGCTTTAAAGGCAGTTGGCTATCGCTCTGGTTGCAAACCATGGGTGCGCAAGTAGTGGGATATGCACTAGCGCCTCCGTCGAATCCCAGCTTGTTCAATGTCGCTGGAGTTGGCAAGGGAATGACCAGCATTATCGGTGACATCCGCGATTTGGAGCATGTGCGCAAAATATTTGCCGAACATCAACCTGAGATCGTGATCCACATGGCGGCACAGGCACTGGTGCGTTATTCCTATGCTGAGCCAGTCGAGACCTACTCAACCAATGTGATGGGCACGGTGAATCTACTCGAAGCGGTGCGTGGCACAAAGAGTGTAAAGGTTGTGGTGAATGTGACTAGCGATAAATGTTACGAGAACCGGGAATGGGTGTGGGGCTACCGCGAGAACGAAGCGATGGGCGGATACGACCCATACAGCAACAGCAAGGGCTGTGCAGAGTTGGTGACGGCTGCCTACCGCAACTCATATTTCCATCCAGAGAAATATAAAGAGCATGGCGTTGCCATAGCTTCCGGTAGAGCAGGCAACGTCATCGGCGGTGGCGATTGGGCGGAAGACAGACTCATCCCGGATATCATGCGTGCAATTACGCAAGGCAAGCCGGTCAACATCCGCAGCCCGCATGCGATCCGTCCATGGCAGCATGTGTTGGAGCCGTTGTCCGGCTATCTGGCTCTGGCGCAAAAGCTCTACGAAGAAGGTGCGACCTATGCGGACGGGTGGAACTTCGGGCCGAACGATGAAGATTCCAAACCTGTGGAATGGATCGTAGAAAAACTGACCGAAGCTTGGGGTGAGGGGGCAAGTTGGGTGCTGGATGGCGGCGATCATCCACATGAGGCGCATTACCTGAAGCTGGATTGTTCCAAGGCAAAAGCGCGACTGGCCTGGCATCCGAGATGGCACCTGGAAGATGCTCTGGCGGCGATCGTCGATTGGCAACGTGCCTATCGGGATGAGAAAGACATGCATGAGCTGACATTGCGTCAGATCAATGCGTACAACGATAGTATTCAAAAACACTAAGCGGGAGTATTGAAGTGGATAAGGCAGAAATCAAACAGCAGATATTGAATTTGGTAGAGCAGTACAGTACGTTGCAATATGCAGCAAAGCCATTTAACGCGGGTAGCAGTGTCATCCCGCCTTCCGGCAAAGTGTTGGGTGCCGCCGAACTGAAAAATATGGTTGAAGCATCCCTGGATGGATGGCTCACCGCTGGCCGCTTCAATGAGGCATTTGAAAAGCGCTTTGCCGAATTCGTCGGGGTCCCTTACGCGCTAACTACTACCTCCGGTTCATCGGCGAATCTGTTGGCATTCACCGCACTGACTTCACACAAGTTGGGTGCGCGCGCGCTGAAGCCGGGCGATGAAGTCATCACCGTTGCGGCCGGCTTCCCCACCACTGTGAACCCCATGCTGCAGAACGGCATGGTGCCGGTATTTGTGGATGTGGACATTCCCACCTACAACATCGACCCGAAGAAGATCGAAGCGGCAATCAGCCCAAAGACAAAAGCCATCATGGTTGCGCACACACTGGGCAATCCGTTCGATCTGGATGCGGTCATGGCGTTGGCCAAAAAGCATGATCTATGGGTTATCGAAGATTGCTGCGATGCGCTCGGTTCGCGCTACAAAGGCCAGCATGTCGGCACCTTCGGCCACATCGCTACCTGCAGTTTCTATCCGGCGCACCACATCACCATGGGTGAAGGCGGCATGATATTCACCAAAGACCGCGACCTGCGCACCATCATCGAATCCTTCCGCGACTGGGGCCGCGATTGTTATTGCGCGCCGGGTTGCGATAACACTTGCGGCAAACGTTTCGGCTGGAAGCTGGGATCGTTGCCCGAAGGTTACGACCACAAGTACACCTATTCGCATCTGGGCTACAACCTCAAGGTCACCGACATGCAGGCGGCCTGTGCACTAGCTCAGATGGATAGGCTGCCGGAATTCGTCGAGGCGCGAAAACGTAACTTCGCTTTCCTCAAAGAGCGTCTGAAATCCTGTGAAGAATTCCTGATCCTGCCGGAAGCCACCGCAGGCAGCGAACCCTCCTGGTTCGGCTTTCCCATCACATTGCGCGAAGCGGCAAATGTGAATCGCGTCGAGCTGTTGAAATATCTGGATCAATATAAGATTGGTACTCGTTTGCTGTTCGCGGGCAACCTCACGCGCCAGCCTTATTTCGAAGGCCGCGCTTACCGTATCAGTGGCGAGCTCACCAATACCGACAAGATCATGAACGACACCTTGTGGATCGGAGTGTATCCAGGGCTGAGCGAGGAAATGCTGAGTTTTGTGGTTGAGAAGATTGAAGCGTTCTTTGGCGTGAATTTCTAGCCGGGTAATGACTCTATAAAGTTGCGGACACCACTCAGCTGAAATCACAAATGGCTTTATCACATCAACTGCACGTTGAAACTAAACCGGAAAGAGAAGTCTTGACTCAAAGCATTCTGCTGGTGAGCTACTATGCACCCAGCAGAGGTCATGCTGGTGGGTTGCGTTTGCTTGACCTGTATTCTCAAATTAGACGAATTAACCCTAAATTACGCCTGGTACTGGTGTGCTGTACGCATCCGGAGATTGATTGGGGTTACGATGGGCTCACGGAGATATTTGACGAAATTTATTGGATTTCTCCGAATGAATTCAATATTGAACACATTAAGAACCACAAAATTCTCCAGCAACGTTTTGATGTAATTGACTTACAGTATTTTCAATCTGGTGCTCTGCTCCCTGTTTTTAGAGAGCTGATGCCGAATGCAATGTTAATTTACAACCCGATGGAGTCCCAGATTAGGGCTGCCAAGCTTGCATTCGTTCAAGGAAAATTAATGCTTTTTGCACGCTTTGCTGTCTACGCACTAAAAGAGATTGTTTATTGTATTAAGGCAGATCGGGTAGGGTGTGTTTCGTATGCTGATTTAAGTGCGATGAAATTATTTGTTCCCAGTAACAAGTTGTATTGCGTAGAAACGGGGTTGTCGAATAATGAAATTTCGGATATTTCCGAGCCGGATGAAATTGTAGATTCCAACAGCAAAAATGAGCGGAGAAATTGTCTTGTTTTTCTAGCTTACTTTGGATCGGCAACTAACCGTGATGCGTTACGCTGGTTTTTTAAGTTAGTGCATCCTCTAATTAGAGAAAAAGTTCCTAGTTATGAACTATTGGTTATCGGTCGAGGGATTGATAATGATCTTAAGAATTCATGCGCTGATCCATCCGTAAATTTTATTGGTGAAGTAGATAATATTTCGAGTGCCATTGGCTCCGGATGTGTTGGGATTGCCCCGGCATTATATGGTGCAGGGATTCGGGGCAAGATTCACCAGTATGCTGCTCTAGGTGTCCCATGCGTTGCGTCAAAAATTGCAGCGCAGAGTCTGGAATATGTAGACGGAGAGAGTATTCTTTTGGCTGAATCAGCGACTAAGTTTTCGGATTGTTGTGTGGCGCTACTCACCAACAATAAAATGGCTAGTGAAATTGGGCATAAAGCTAGATTGCTTTGCTTGGCTCGTTATACTTGGGACTCTATTGAGCCAGTAATTAAAAATATTTATATGTTGTAGTACGTGCCGATAGGCTTAAGGAGAAATTTGATGGTAATTGTTCGTGCGCGTGCCCCGTTACGCTTGGGGCTCGCTGGTGGAGGGACGGATGTTTCTCCATATTGCGATGTCCATGGGGGCTATGTTCTCAATGCAACCTTGGATCGCTATGCCTATGCGGTGATCAAAACGCTGGAAGATCCGGTGATTCGTTTTGTTGCAACAGATCAACAGACCGAAAAGGTTAAAGCCGTTACGGAACCGCTAGAACTGAACGGCCATCTGGATTTGCATAAAGCGGTTTACAACCACATGATCCAGCACTACAACGGAGGACAGCCAATCCCTCTGGAACTGAGTACATTTTGTGATGCTCCTGCAGGATCAGGTTTGGGCTCATCCTCGACGTTGGTGGTGGTGATGATCCGTGCTTTTTCTGAGTTGCTTAACCTTCCGCTAGATGATTACACCATTGCGCATTTGGCATACAAGATTGAGCGTGTGGATTGCGGTTTGCAAGGCGGGCGACAGGATCAGTATTCCGCTACTTTTGGCGGATTCAATTTCATGGAGTTTTATGCGGATGATCGGGCGGTGATCAATCCTTTGCGTGTCAAGAATTGGATCATCTGCGAATTGGAAGCATCGCTAGTGTTGTTCTACACCGGTGTGTCGCGCGAGTCCGCAAAAATTATTGCTGACCAAAGTAATAATGTTAAAAACGGTTCGATAGATGCTATGGAAGCAATGCATGGCATCAAAAATGAAGCATTAGTGATGAAAGAGTGTCTGCTGAGAGGCGACTTTGGCGGCATCGTGGAATCAATGCGCCAAGGTTGGGAGAGTAAGAAGCGCTCAGCCAAGACGGTGTCAAATCCGCACATTGAAGAAATATACAACGCGGCAATGGCCTCGGGTGCCACAGCCGGAAAGGTTTCGGGAGCAGGTGGTGGCGGTTTTATGATGTTTTTTGTGCCTACCGAGCGACGAATGGACGTAATTAGAACATTAAATATTTTCAAGGGCCAAGTTAGCAACTGTCATTTTACGAAACATGGCACGCAAGCTTGGAGAGTCCAATGAAGAGCTATATCAGCACACAGATAGTGGAAGCGCAGCGCGTGATGATCGGGATGGAGGCAGATCTATCCCTAAAAGCAAGTATCGAGGCTGCAGCAGTGGCCTGTATTGCTTCCCTGGCGACAGGAGGGAAAATATTGCTTGCCGGTAACGGAGGCAGCGCTGCGGACGCACAACATATTGCCGGAGAATTTGTAAGTCGCTTTGCTTTTGATCGTCCCGGCTTGCCTGCAATCGCATTGACGACGGATAGCTCTATCCTCACCGCAATTGGCAATGATTATGGTTATGAGAAGTTATTTGCCCGCCAGGTGCAAGCGCATGGAAATAAGGGGGATGTATTCATTGGATACTCAACCTCGGGTAAATCTCCAAATGTTCTCAGGGCATTCCAAGAAGCGCGGGAACGGGGGCTCGTTTGCATCGGTATGACGGGTAACCGCGGTGGCCCGATGCGCGATCTTTGCGACCATTTGCTGGAAGTGCCGTCAGGCGATACCCCTAAAATTCAGGAGGGGCATTTGGTGTTGGGGCACATTTTGTGTGGGTTGGTTGAAAATGCGATATTTCAGGCTGCAGAATAATGGAAGCGATTGTACTGGCTGGCGGCTTTGGTACGCGATTGCGGCAAGTGGTGCCGGATCTACCCAAGCCCATGGCGCCTATTGCAGGGAAACCATTTCTGGAAATCTTGCTTTCAGCGCTTGCACGGAAAGGCTTTACGCGGGTTATCCTTTCTTTGGGCTTCATGTCCGAGAAAATCGTCGCGCATTTTGGCAACAGCTATGGGGGCATGGACTTAGTGCATGAAGTTGAGGCTAAGCCTCTGGGCACGGGAGGGGCGATCAGGGCGGCAATGGCACGTTGCATGTCGGATCATGTGTTCATCTTCAATGGCGATACTTATCTGGATCTTGAAGTTGATGTTCTGGAGAGCTTATGGCAGACCGCTCATCGTCCCGTGATTGTGGTGCGCGAGGTGCCTGATACAGCGCGCTTTGGCAGAGTGGAGATGCGCGATGGCCGTGTCATCGCCTTCCTCGAAAAGGGTCTTGCTGGCCCGGGCCTGATCAATGCGGGTTGCTACGTGTTGCCAAAAAATGCCCTGGATGCTTTTCCTTTGGGTCAGCCGTTTTCCATAGAGACAGAATTCTTCGTCGAATCTTTGCAACGCATCCGGTTCGACGGCTTTGTTACGCACGGTCGCTTCATCGACATTGGCGTACCGGAGGACTACGCGCTTGCCCAGACAGAACTGGCGGGATTGTGAACGTGGCTGGAAATCGCGCGCTGTTTCTGGATCGGGACGGTGTCATCAATCATGATTCAGGCTACACCTCTAATTCAAAGGATTTCAGATTCATCGACGGTATCTTTGAGCTTTGCCGTGCGGCAAGGCAGTCCGGGTATCTCTTGATCGTCGTGACCAATCAGGCAGGGATCGGTCGCGGGTACTATTCGGAACAGGATTTTTTCGCTCTATCTGAGTGGATGCGCCAGCGATTCGTGGAAGAGGGCGCATCAATAGCTGATATTTTCCATTGCCCATATCATCCGGAGCATGGCATTGGGCCTTACAAGAAAGATTCGTTCAATCGTAAACCTCATCCGGGCATGCTATTGCAGGCCGCAGAAAAGCACGGGATCGATATGGCGCATTCGATCATGATCGGTGACAAGGATTCGGATATGCAGGCAGCAAAGAATGCGGGTGTTGGAATCAGATGTCACTACCTGACCCTGGAAAATCAGGATGAACTCTCCGGCGCTGCCACGTGCAGGATATACTCGCTGCGAGAAGGAATTTCGCTGCTGAGTGGTACCGCGAGAGAATGAAGCGCCGGAACTGCTGAGGGCAGGGGGGGATATGAAAATCAGGTTTAGTTTGACCAAAAAGCTGGTTGTGATGTCTGCCGCGATTCTTGTCGCAATCACGTTGGTCGCATGCTACAAATCCAGTGAAACCTCACCCCCCAAGGTCAAGGCGGGTGAGATAGACCCGACACGCCCTGCAAAGATCGCGAAAGCCTATGTATATGAGGGTGGCGTGTGCCCCATAGATTCAAGCAATCCTAAATTGGTCTCAAACCTGATTTCCGCAACCAGGAAACTTCTGCTTTCAGTTAACGGCTGGGCAACGACAGACTCCACAGGCAAACCGGTGGGTTCCATGATCTTTGCGGTCTTGAGCAATGATACCGACACCGTTTACCTTGAAGGAAAGCGTGTCCCGCGCCCAGATGTGGCGAAGGGAAACCGCTTGCTTGATCTGGTCGGATTTGAGGTGGCTGGTTCGCTGTCCAATGCCCCTGTTGGCGAATACACGCTCAGTATCGCTTCCGGAACTGAGTTCGTGATCGACATGTGCAAGACGCCGGTGGTTGTTCGCATCAGTGAATGACTCACAATTCCGTTCATGCAGAGTCTGAAAGAACTGCTGGTACAGCGGCCGGCTGTTTGACCGATCAAACAGCTCGCCGCCTCACTGCGCAACCGCAAGTCGGTCGTCAGTTCACTGGTTATAGCCATCAGACCAGGTTGGCATCACGGTAGGCTCGCTTGTGGTGCCGAATCATGAGTGGAGTGCTTATCAATCAATGTTTTAGAGCGCATGCTTTTCTAGAGTGCCTTAAAAAAGCGCAGAGTCATTACCTTTGGCGTTATATCAGCCAAATCGTTCGTACATTGTGAAGGCTGCGTATTGCCGATGGTGTAGAATGCCGCGCGTTGTAGAGGCTGGATCGCACAAGCGGGCCCGGCATCTCAACGGGTGTCCAGAACCCCGGTGCAAAGCAGGCTACGGCCTTGCCTGGTCCGGGTACAAATAAAAATGGCCCGCTTGCGCGAGCCATTAATATATTTGGTGGTGCCCAGAAGAGGACTCGGTCACATAAACGCGACCCCGACATCCGCAGCACCGGATGCCTTTCGAGTCCTGGCGCGAAGCACGCAGGTGCTTCGCTTGTTCTGGGCACAAAACAAAAATGGCTCGCTTGCGCGAACCATCTTGTTAATAATTGGTGCCCAGAAGAGGACTCGAACCTCCACAGTGTTGCCACCGCTAGGACCTGAACCTAGTGCGTCTACCAATTCCGCCATCTGGGCATTGCTTGAGGGTGCGCACTTTAATTGCTATAGGATTTTGTGTCAATGACGAAAAAGAAAAAAAATATCCGCGAACTCGACCCGTTTCTGGAACGCGAACGCGAACAATACGAACACCCCCTTCCCAGCCGCGAATACATCTTGCAGATTCTGGCGGAAAAGGGCGTACCACTGGAGCAGGACGAGTTATGCACCCTGTTGCAGATCGAGCACCATGAGGACGAGCTGTTCCTGCGCCGGCTGCGCGCCATGGAGCGCGATGGCCAGATCATGCGCAACCGCAAGCGCGCCATTTGCGTGGTGGACAAGCTCGACCTGATCAAGGGCAAGGTGCAGGGCCATCCCGATGGCTTCGGCTTCCTGATCCCGGAAGACGGCAGCCCGGACCTGGTGCTCAGCGCCAAGGAGATGCACAAGGCGTTGCACGGCGACACCGTGATGGCCCGCATCGGCGGCGAGGACAGGCGCGGCCGGCGCGAGGCCAGCATCGTCGAGGTGCTGGAGCCGGCCAATACGCGAGTGGTCGGGCGCCTGTACGAAGAGCATGGCATCCAGTTCGTTGTCGCCGAGAACCGCCGTATCAGCCAGGACTTCCTGGTTGCGCCGGGCGAATCCGGCGGGGCCAAGGCGGGGCAGGTGGTGATGCTGGAGATCATGCAGCAGCCCTCCAAGCATGCCCAGCCGATAGGCCGCATCGTCGAGGTGCTGGGCAACTATGCCGATCCCGGTATGGAGATCGAGATCGCCCTGCGCAAGCACGATCTCCCCAATGAATTCCCGCATGACGCCAAGAAGCAGGCCGAAGCGTTCTCGCCCGAAGTGAAGCCGGCCGATTACGCGGGACGCGAAAGCGTTGCCCAGCTGCCGCTGGTGACCATCGACGGCGAAACCGCGCGCGACTTTGACGACGCCGTGTATTGCGAGCCGAACGGCAAGGGGTTCCGCCTGGTGGTGGCCATTGCCGACGTGAGCGCCTATGTGAAATCCGGCGATGCGCTGGACCAGGAGGCGATCAATCGCGGCAACTCGGTGTATTTCCCGCGCCGCGTCATCCCGATGCTGCCGGAAGAGCTCTCCAACGGTCTGTGTTCGCTCAACCCCAACGTCGAGCGCCTGTGCATGGTGTGCGACATGCAGATCAGCCTTGATGGCGAGATCGAGAAACATCGCTTCTATCCGTCGGTGATGTTCTCGCATGCGCGCCTGACCTACACGCAGGTCGCCGATATGCTGGCCAATCCGCAGGGCGAAAACGGGCAGAAATATGCCGAAGTCCTGCCGCACATCAACAACCTGTACAAGCTGTTCCAGACCTTGCTGCAGGCTCGCGAAAAGCGCGGCGCCATCGACTTCGAGACGGTCGAGACGCAGATGATCTTCAATGCCCAGGGCAAGATCGAGAAGATCGTGCCGGTGATACGCAACGATGCGCACAAGCTGATCGAGGAATGCATGCTGGCGGCCAACGTCTGCGCGGCGGCTTTCCTGAAAGACCATCAGCACCCGGTGCTGTACCGCATCCACGAAGGCCCGACGCCCGAAAAACTGGAAGCGGTGCGCGAATTCTTCAAGGAATTCGGCCTGCAGCTGGGCGGCGGAGACGATCCGCAGGCCAGCGATTATTCCAAGCTGCTGAAGCAGATCAAGGGCCGTCCCGATGCGGGATTGCTGCAGACCGTGATGTTGCGTTCCCTGCGCCAGGCCGTCTATGCGCCGGAAAACCTCGGTCACTTCGGTCTCGGTTACGAGGCTTATGCGCACTTCACTTCGCCTATCCGCCGCTATCCCGATCTGCTGGTGCACCGTGCCATCAAGGCCGTGCTGGAAGGCAAGCAATACAAGCCCAAACTCAAGTGGGCGGAACTGGGCGTGCATTGCTCGATGACCGAGCGCCGCGCAGACGACGCCACGCGCGACGTGGAAGCGTGGCTCAAGTGTTTCTACATGCGCGACCATCTGGGCAGCGTGTTCGACGGCAGCATCTCGTCGGTCACCGGCTTTGGATTGTTCGTGGCGCTGGACGACCTGTATGTCGAAGGGCTGGTGCACGTGTCCGAACTCGGGGCCGATTATTACCACTTCGACCCCGCCAAGCACCAGATGCTGGGCGAACGTACCGGCAAGCGCTATCGCTTGGGCGACCGCGTGCGGGTGAAAGTGGTGCGTGTGGATATGGAAAGCACCAAGATCGATTTTGTGCTGGAAGGGGATACCGCGGCGCCAAGTACCGGTTCGAGCCACGATAATGTCGATATCGGTGCGTGGGGCGCGACCTTGCCAGGGAAGGCCAAGAAATCCGAGAAGAAGGCTGACAAGCCCTCCGGCAAGGCAGGTAAACGCCATGGCTGAGTCGCGAATCATTCACGGTTTCCATGCCGTCACCGCGCGCATCCGCCAGAACGCCGACAGCGTGCTGGAGGTGTTTGTCGATACCCAGCGCCGCGACCCGCGCGCGCGCGACCTGCTCAAGCTGGCCGAGAGCAACGGTGTGCGCGTCATTCAGGTGGACGGAAAACGTCTCGACGGCATGGCTGGAAGCACCCGTCACCAAGGCGTGGCGGCGCGGGTGGATGCGGCGCAGAAAGTGCAGCACCTGGACGACGTTCTGGATACGCTGACCGAACCTGCGCTGCTGCTGGTGCTGGACGGCGTGCAGGATCCGCACAATCTGGGTGCCTGCCTGCGCAGTGCGGACGCCTTCGGCGTGCATGCGGTGATCGCACCCAAAGACCGCGCGGTAGGCATCAATGCCACCGTCGAAAAAGTCGCCTGCGGCGCCGCGCAGACGGTGCCGTACATCACGGTCACCAATCTGGCGCGTACCCTGCGCGAACTGCAGGAGCGCGACATCTGGGTGATCGGCATGGATGGCGACGCGGAAACAAATCTGTATGATGTGGAGCACAAAGGCGCGGTGGCCCTGGTGCTGGGCGCAGAAGGCGAAGGCCTGCGCCGCTTGACCAAAGAGACCTGCGACCAGCTGGTGCGTATCCCGATGTTTGGCAGCGTGGAAAGCCTGAATGTCTCTGTGAGCACCGGGGTGTGTTTGTACGAAGCAAGAAGGCAGAGGGCAATCAAACAATGACGTGATAGGGGGATGGAGATGCAGAAGTTCGATTTTTCGATTCTGACCCGCGACGGTCAAAGAGTGGAAAGCGTGGTGATCGCTGGAAATGATGAGGCCGAAGCGGAACGCAAGCTGCGCCAGATGTACCGCTATTGCGAAATTGTGAGTTGCAACGCCAAAAACGCAGGGGACGGCAAGGCGCAGCAAGTGATGTCGGTCGAGGATATCCTGTCGCTGATATCCAAGTGATCCCCCGGCAGGTCCTACTCGATAAAGCCGTCCGCCAGTAGCTCTTTCAGCAGGTCGTTGTAATCATGCGCTCCGCGGCTCTCCGGCGCATGCTCGAAGACGGTCTTGTTCATTGCCGGACTTTCGGCCAGGCTGACGTTCTCCGAGATTCGGGTACGGCAGACATCGGCGCCGAAGTGCTCCTCTACCAGCTTTAACACATCCCAGGCCATGCGCCGCCGGCCATCGAAGCGCGTGAGCAAGTAACGGCGGTTGACGCGCCGCTTGAGCACCTGCTCCAGGGCGTTCAGGGTCTTTTCGATCTGGAGCGCGCCCTTGGTGGAGAGGTGATCTGCCGAAATAGGAACGATCAGCCCGCTGCAGGCGAAGATCGCGTTCAACGACAGCACGCCGACCATCGGGTTGCAGTCGATCACCACCGGGTTGTCCCTGCCGCCGTAGCGTTCGGTCTGCAGCGCGCTGTTGAGCTTGTTCACCACATTGAAACCCTTGCCATACAGCGCGTCCACCTTGGAAAGCTCGGTGTGGGCGGGAATGACCCTGATCGAGCTGGATGATTCCTTGACCAGCTGGCACAGGGGGCGGTTGCTCTGGAACATGCTCAATACCGTTTCGGCGCCGGATTTTGCGGTGACGTTGGCGATGGCGCTGAGTTGCGCCTGCGGATCCAGGTCGATACCGTATGTCGCGCGTCCGATGCGTGACAGGGCGGCGGCGAGATTGACGGCGGTCGTGGTCTTGCCGACACCGCCTTTTTGATTGAAGACTGCAATGATGCTCATACTGCGTGGATTCTAGCCGAAATCGGAGTCGTGGATGAGTGTATAGGTTGTTGCAAGGAAAAGCCCAGCCCGCTGGGGGCTGAGCCGACAAGCGGTATCAATTGCGTTTGTAGATGATTTGCTTGGTATCGCCCTCGCAGGTGCCCACCACTTTTCCGTCCGTTTCTTTGGCGGGCGCGGCCGCGGCACCGGATGCCGCGGTTGACGCTGCGTCAGGCTGTGCGACGGGAACGATTTCAAGGGAATATGAAGTGACGCCCTTGGCCTGCAGCTTGGCATCGATCTGCGACTTGAGATCCTCGCAAGAGGCGAAAGCGGAAACGGAGAAACTCAAAAGACATGCTGTAAGTAGTAATTTGCGCATATACGGCTCCTTAGCTGGATTGAGAAAAGACACCTGCCTTGCCAAATGCCCCGGACGCAGCGAAGCGTGTTTCAGGGCATCAACTCTTCGATCTTGCGGTTTGCTCCCTGCAGTTTCTTGAACAGCGCAAGCAACAGCGCCTTGTCCATGTACACGATCGCTTCTCCCCGCAGGCGATCGATACCGGTCTTGTTGATTTCAGCCGCAATCACTTGCCCGTCGGCAACCACGGTTGCGGAGCGCGAGATGTTCTCGTTGGCAAAGTACATGCCCTCGCCGATGCATTCGCCGCTGCGTATCGTTCCGACGATCTTCTTGTTGTAATAGACGGTGGCCGTGCCATAAAGAACGACGTAAAGGACATTCATGTCGTCCCCCTCCCTGGTGATGCAATCTCCCGCAGAGAAGGTCCGGATATCGGTCTGTTCCGAGATGGGCTTCAGCCATTCGCTGGGAATGGGGTCGAAGAAAGAACATTTGCGCAGTTCATGGAAACGGTCGCTGGAGACCTCATCGAGGCGTTTGGAATAACTGGCCAGGCTGGCCTGGACGGCGTCAATTTCGTTCATTTTTCCTCCCCGTCGGGTCCAATCCCTGACGCGATCTGGCGAATATTGTGCAACTTACCATAAGCGCTGAAGAATGTGTTGCACAGCGCGATTGCGCTAAACTAGCCCCCATGAAACCGATCCCGGAATGGAACAAGGAAGCTTTGCCGCATACGCCCGCTTTTGCTCCCTTGCATTCCATCGTCATGCGCCTTGAACCGGATGGATTCCCGACCGTGCAAGACTGCAACGCGCTGCTGGCCGCACAACGCCCGGCCATAGAAGTGCATAGCGGGCAGCCCCTGAGCTTTGTGCCGCAGGAGTACGGAAAGCTTCCTTTCGATCTGCAGTACGAACCGCGCTGTTATCTCAAGGGGGAAGTGCCCACGCGAGCCGGCAACTGGCATGACCTGCTCAACGCGCTGGTGTGGCTGGCTTTTCCCCAGGCCAAGGCAGCCGTCAACGCCCGCCATTTCCGGGAACTGACCGAGGCGGGCGGCGCATCGGCAACCGGCCGGCGCGGGGCCGTGCGCGATACCACCACCTTGCTGGACGAATCGGGCGTCATCGTTGCTTATGCCGACGCGGAACTGGCCGGACTCCTGCGCGATTTCCAGTGGAAAGAACTCTTCTGGCGGAGGCGCGCTCAAGTGTTATCAGCTATGGGCTTTTACCTGTTCGGGCACGGCTTGTACGAAAAGGCACTCAACCCTTATATCGGCCTGACCGGGCAAGGTCTGCTGCTGCCGGTGGAACCTGCGTTCTTTGCCTGGCCTTATAACCGGCAACTGGCGCATCTGGATGCATTGCTTGCCGACTACCTGAATTCGGGGGAACACTGCCGCAGCACGCGGGAACTGACGCCGGTACCTGTACTTGGTATACCGGGCTGGGCTGCGGATAATGAAAATGCAACGTATTACGACAATACTGGATATTTCAGAACGGGTAGACATGGACGCCACGCAAACAATTAAAGCCCGACTCCCTGCCTGTTTGGTCTGCATGCTGCTGATGACCGTGCAGGCGGCAGCCGGAGAATTTTCACAGGGCCTGGTCGGCGATGTCGGCGCGGGCGCCTATTACACGGGCCGCATCGTTCGCGGCGTGAGCGATTTCACCACCGTTCTGCCTTACGGCGATTTCGAATACGGCAGGATGTTCGCAAGGGTCGATACGCTGGGTATCAAGACGCTGCGGATGGGGGACGGGTATCTGGAGCTTGTAGGCAGGATCAGTCAGGACGGATTCGATACGAACACGCCCGGCCTGCTCGGTCTCAAGAAACGGGAAACCTCCATTCCTCTGGGGGTCGGCACCTTGCAGGTGACGCCGATGGGCGGCTTCATGCTGAATGCGTTCCACGACGTGCGCCAGTCCCAGGGGCAACTGTTCGAGGCCATCTATGCCGCCGAACTCGACCTGCCGCAGGTGAGTTTCTATCCCCTGCTGGGAGCAGAATATCAATCCAGTGAGTATGTGCGTTATTACTACGGAGTCTCTGCTCAGGAAGCGGCAGCCAGCCAGTATGCGCTGTACCAGCCTTCGGGATCGGTCAACGACTTCATCGGATTGATCGCCGATATCAAGCTGACCGATGACTACCATTTGAACGGATATGTACGCCGCAAGTGGCTGGGTAACGGGATCGAACAGAGTCCTATCGTCAATCAGCGTTACCTGGATACGGGCTACCTTTCCCTGAGTTATCGCTTCAAATAAGAAGTATCGCCGGATCTCATTGTTGCCCGGCAATCAGCCCGGCGCAGCGTATCCCGCTCAGCACTGCGCCTTCCAGAGTGGCGGGGTAATCGCCCGCTGTGTAGTCGCCGGCCAGCAACAGACTGGGCAGGGCCGTCTGTTGTGCGGGCCGGTGCAGGCCGGGAGCGCAGCAGAAAGTGGCGCGCTTCTCGGCGATGACCTTGAACCATTCCGGCTGCTCGGTGATGCCGAACTCTTCGCCCAACTCCGCGATGACTTTTCGTGCCAGTTGCTCCTGGCTCAATTCCTGGTGTATGCCTTCCGCACTGATGACCGCCGCGAGCAGGCCTTTCTGATTCGCGATCTGCCCCTTGTCGAACAGCCATTGGCCGATTCGCCGGTGCAGGCCGAGCATCGGGTGCGGCAGGGTGACATGCGCGGGATATTGCAGATAGACGGTATAGATAGGCTGATGGTCCAGAGCCTCGATCTGTGCGACAACGCCGGCAAGCCCGGCGATGGGGCGCAGCAATTTTGCGGCGACGCCTGCCGGGGCGGCACAGATGACATGGGAGAAGAAATGCGTTCCGTTCGCCGCGGCAAGTTCGATGCCTCCCTCTTTCGGGACGATGGAGTCCACGCCGCAGGAGAGATGCACCTTGCCCCCGTTTCGTTCGACGAATGCAGCAGCGCGTCGCGGGAACAGCGCGGTGAAATCGATGCGTGGCAACAGCATGTCGCTGTCCGCACGGGTTCGATTCAAGGCGTCGCGCAGCACGTTCAACAATACTTGCGCGGACGCCTTGTCGACAGGCGTATTCAGCGCGGCGATGCACAAGGGTTCCCACAGTTTGAAGGTCAGGTCGGCATCCTGCTTGTGGGCCACGAGCAGCTCGGTGACCGTCATGTCGCCGGATAATCGGAAATCCATGCGGCGCAACCTGAGCATGAAGCGCATGGCTTTCACGCGCTCGTTCCAGGTCAGTCCGTGCGCCTTGAGCAGCGCGGCCAGAAGGTGAAGCGGGGCAGGCAGGCGGGGCGCCCTGAGCGAAAACTCGCCATGCAGATCAAGCTGCAACGGCAGACGCAGGAAGTCCTGCTCGATACGACCGCCCACCAGTTCGATGAGGCGCTGTGTCTCGTGGTAGCAGCCCAGCAACAGGTGTTGGCCGTTATCGAGCTGGGTGTCATTGTGCAGCACGCCGCGCGCGCGGCCACCGAGTTGCCTGGCGCTTTCGAACACGGTAACCGGGATACCTTGTGCGGAAAGCTCGACCGCGGCTGCCATGCCCGCGTAGCCACCGCCGATGATGGCAGGGTTCAAAGCAGATTTCTCCCGCATGGGAGAAATGGTGTTTGTCCCCTCTCCCTAAGTGTTAGGGAGAGGGGATTCCCGTTCAGTTCTTGAGCCATGCCTTGAACGCCAGCCAGAGCTTGAAGTTCGGCGTCAGCGACACGCGTTCTTTCAGCACATGGCAGCCGCTGGCGACGATCTCCTGCAGTGTGGCCTGATAGACTGCCGCCATGATGAGCCCGGCGCGCTGCGCTTTGCGATCCGCTGCGGGCAAATGATCCATCGCTTGCCGGTAGTAACGTCGCGCCCGCTCGATCTGGAACGCCATCAGCTTCTGGAAATTCTCGGTCTCGCGCGAATTCAGGATGTCCGCCGCGGTGACGCCGAATTGCTGCATTTCATCCATCGGCAGGTAGATGCGGTTGCGCCGCGCGTCCTCACCGACGTCGCGGATGATGTTGGTGAGCTGCAGGGCGATGCCGAGGTCGTGGGCGTATTTGAGCGTCTGTCGGTCCGTGTAACCGAAGATCTCCACCGACAGCAGGCCCACCACCGAAGCGACGCGGTAGCAATACAACTGCAGCGACTTGAAGTCCTCATAGCGCGTCTGTTCGAGATCCATCTCCATGCCGTCTATGATCTCCAGCAGGTGTTCCTGCGACAGGTTGAATTGCCTGACGACGGGAACCAGTGCCTGGGCCACCGGGTGCTGCGGCTTGCCGCCGCCATAAATGGCCGCGACTTCATTGCGCCACCAGTTGAGCGTGGTGCGCGCCACGTTGGCGTCGGTGCATTCGTCCACCACGTCGTCCACTTCGCGGCAAAAGGCGTACAGCGCGGTGATAGCGCGGCGCTTGTCCCCGGGCAGGAAACGGAAGCTGTTGTAGAAGCTGGAGCCGCTGGAGGATGCCTTGTTTCGGCAATATTCGTCTGGAGTCATTTCAATTCAAAACCGTAATGGCGCACTTTTCGCCAGCATGATAACCCAGTCGAAAGGGCGCAATACGGGACGGCGATGGAACATGTCGTAATCGGCGGCTTCCAGCTTGTCGAGAATGCGCAGTCCGCCGGCGATGATCATGCGCATCTCCAGCCCGATGCGGCCACCGAGAATGCTGCCGAGAGGGGCACCTTGCAGCATCAGGGAGCGCGCCCGGTCTACCTCGAACTTCATCAGGGCGCGCCAGGTTTCGTTGCAGATACCTTGCCCGATCCGATCTTCGCTTACGCCGAAGCGGGCCATGTCGTCCTGCGGCAGGTAGATGCGCCCGATGGCGAAGTCCTTGGCGACGTCCTGCCAGAAGTTGATGAGTTGCAGGGCGGTGCAGATGGCATCCGAGTAGGCGATGTTGACGGGAGTGGCATCCTGGTAAAGGTGCAGCAGCAGGTTGCCGACCGGATTGGCGGAGCGGCGGCAATAGTCCAGCAATTCGTCGTGATCGGCGTAGCGCTTCTTCACCACGTCCTGCGAAAAGGCATCGAGCAGGTCGCGGAACGGCTGCATCGGCAGGTCATGCACCCTGATCTCGGCTGCAAGGTTAATGAAGAGGGGCAACTGCGGTGCTTCGCGCGCCGCAATGCGCGTCAGTTCGGCACGAAACCCATCGAGTTGCCGCAACCGCTCGTTGTCGGGCAGGTCGCCCTCGTCGGCGATGTCGTCCGCCGCACGCGCGAAATGGTAAATCGCCGCCACCGGCTTGCGCAGCCGCTTCGGCATGAGGATGGATGCAACGGGGAAATTTTCGTAATGGTCGACCGACATCAACGCAGATCGTTCCGGTGCAGCATGAACACATACTCGTCGCCCGCGCTGACTTCCAGCCAGATGAAGGGAAGTCCGGGGTAAGCTGCTTCCAGCGCATCGCGGTTGTGGCCGATCTCGACGACGAGTACGCCGTTGTCGGTGAGGTGTTCGCCCGCCTGTTCGAGGATGATGCGGGTGGCATCCAGGCCGTCTGCACCGCTGCCCAGCGCCTGCTTGGGTTCGTATTTGTATTCCTGCGGCAGCGCAGCGACGGAGGGGGCATCCACATACGGCGGGTTGCTGATGATGAGGTCGTATTTCTGCCCTGCAAGATTCGCAAACATGTCGGACTCGATCAGGGAAATGCGATCTTCCATTTCATAGTCGGTCACGTTGTACTGGGCGACGTCCAGGGCATCGGCAGACAGGTCGACCGCATCGACGTGGGCATGGGGGAAGGCATGCGCCGCCAGGATGGCGAGACAGCCGCTACCGGTGCACATGTCGAGCACATTGCCGACGCGGTCCGCATCGCTGATCCACGGCGCGAGCTGTTCGCGCAGCAATTCGGCGATGAACGAGCGCGGCACGATGACGCGCTCGTCCACATAGAAGGACAGGTCGCCCAGCCATGCCTGATTGGTCAGGTAGGCGGCGGGGATGCGTTGCTCGGTGCGCCGTTCGATGATGTCCAGTACATCGTAAAGCTCGGATTGCGTCAGCCGGGCGTCCAGGAACGGATCGAGCCGGTCCAGCGGGAGGTTCAGGGTATGCAGGATGAGGTATGCGGCTTCGTCAAAGGCGTTTCCGCTGCCGTGGCCGAAGAATAGCTCCGCCTCGTTGAAACGGCTGACCGCGAAGCGCAGGCAGTCGCGTACTGTCTTGAGCGAAGCGCTCGCCTCTGAGAAATGATTGATGTCCATCTTTAGTCTTCTCCCTGTACGCCGGTGAACGTTATTGTGTTGTCAGCAGTTTGACCAGCGTCAAATAGTAGATCTCGGACAACGCGTCCAGATCATCGACCGCCACGCATTCGTTGAGCTTGTGGATGGTCGCATTCAGCGGCCCGAGCTCGATGACTTGCGGGCAGATGTCTGCAATGAAACGGCCATCCGACGTGCCGCCGCTGGTCGAGAGTTCCGTTGCGATACCCTGCACTTGCAGGATCGCGGCGCCGACCGCGTCCACCAGGTCGCCGCGCGGCGTCAGGTAGGGCTTGCCGGACAACTCCCAGTTCAGGTCGTACTCCAGCCTGTGCTTGTCGAGGATGGCATGGACTTGTTGTTTCAGGCCGTCCACGGTGCTGGCGGTCGAGAACCGGAAATTGAACAGGATCTCGACGCTGCCGGGCACCACATTGGTGGCACCCGTGCCGCCGCGGATGTTGGATATCTGCCAGGACGTCGGCGGGAAATATTCGTTGCCGTTGTCCCAGGTGGTAGCGGCCAGTTCGGCAATGGCAGGCGCCGCCATGTGTATCGGGTTCTTCACCAGATGCGGATAGGCGATGTGGCCCTGCACGCCTTTGACCGTGAGCGTGCCGGACAGCGAACCGCGGCGGCCGTTCTTGATGGTGTCGCCGGTTCTGGAGACGGAGGTCGGTTCGCCGACGATGCAGTAATCCAGCTTCTCGTCGCGTTCCTGCAAGGCTTCCACCACGCGCACAGTGCCGTCGACAGCGACACCTTCTTCATCCGAAGTGAGCAGCAGGGCAATGCTGCCGCGATGCTGCGGGTGTTCGGCGACGAACTTCTCGATGGCGGTGACGAAGGAGGCAAGCGAACCTTTCATGTCCGCCGCACCGCGTCCGTACAGCATTCCGTCGCGTATCGTCGGCGTGAAGGGATCGCTGTCCCATTTGTTCACCGGGCCGGTCGGTACCACGTCGGTATGTCCGGCGAAGCAGATCACCGGGGCAGTCTGGCCGCGCCGGGCATACAGGTTGTCCACTTCGCTATGGCGCATCTTTTCCAGGCTGAAATCAAGCGGAGCGAGGCGAGCCCCGATGATGTCGATGCAACCGTCATCCATGGGGGTGAGCGAATGGCGGGCGATGAGTTGTTTGGTAAGGTCGAGAGTGTCGCTCATTTTGTATCGTTCAAAGATTCAGGTTTTCGTAATCGGTTTGGTTGAAGCCGGTCGCCAGCACTTTTCCCTTGTGTTCCAGCACCGGACGTTTGATGACGTTCTGCTTATCAAGCAGCAGGGGCAGGGCAGAGGCATCATCCTTGATCGAAGCCTTTACCGCATCGGGTAATTGCCCCCAGGTCGGCCCCGTCTTCTTCAATAGTTTCTGCCAGCCGACTTGCTTCAGCCAGCCCGAGAGCATGGCTTCCGTGATGCTTTGCTTTTTGTAGTCGACAAACTCATAAGCGATGCCATGCTCGTCCAGCCAGGCACGCGCTTTTTTCACCGTGCCGCAGTTGGGGATGCCATATAACTTCATGTGCCAGAACCCGGCACTTCGATATTGAGCTTGATACCGTCGAAGTTGACCGCGGAGGGGGCGGTCTTTTCTGCGGGGTTTGCGCTCGGGTCATATACCTTCATCTTGCTGGTTTGCGAGTAGTCGATCAGTGAAGACAGATTGCTGGCCGAATCGGCATTGCGCAGCGCGTCTTCCTTGCTGATGTGTCCGGATTTGTAAAGCTTGTACAACGCCTGCTCGAAAGTCTGCGAACCTTGGGAGACGCTTTGCTCGATCGCGTCGCGGATCTGGTCGATCTGGTCGCTTTTGATCAGGTCGGCGACGAGTGCAGAATTAAGCAAGACTTCCACTGCCGGTATCAGCTTGCCCTGCGGGTTGCGGATCAGGCGCTGGGAAATGACGGCGCGCAGGCAAAGCGAAAGGTCGGACAGGATGCTGTTGCGCGCATCGTAAGGGAAGAAATTCACCATGCGGTTGAGCGCGTGGTAGCTATTGTTGGCGTGCAGGGTAGACAGGCACAAATGGCCGGTTTGCGCAAAGATCAGCGCATGCTTGAGCGTCTCGCGGTCGCGGATTTCTCCGACCATCAGCACGTCTGGCGCTTCGCGCATGGCGCTCACCAGCGCGGCGCCGTAGTCGGCCGTGTCGGTTCCGACTTCGCGCTGGTTCACGATCGATTTGCCGTGCCGGAACATGTATTCGAGCGGGTCTTCGATGGTCAGGATATGGCCGCTCTGCGTTTCGTTGCGATGCTGGATCATCGCGGCCAGTGTCGTCGACTTTCCGGAGCCGGTGGCGCCTACCATCAATATCAGCCCCCGTTTTTCCATCACGAGTTCCTTCAATACCAACGGAAGGTTCAGCTGCTCCACGTTGAGCACGTCGCCGCGCACGTAGCGAATGACCATGGCGACGCTGCTGCGCTGGCGAAATACGTTGACGCGGAAGTTGCCGATGTTGGGTACCCGGAAAGAGAAGTTCATTTCCATGTTCAACTCGTATTCGGCGATCTGCCGCTCGGTCATCATCTCGTAAACGATGCGCTTGACCGTCTCTTCGTCGAGTTTCTGGGCATTCACCGGCATGACCACGCCGTCGATCTTGATATTGATCGGCGCGCCGACCGACAAGAACAAGTCGGAGGCCTGCTTTTCAGCGGCCAGTTGCAGCAGTGGCGTAATGATCATGTCTTCACCTCAGAAGCAGGATTGTGGATTTGGGAATTGGGATTTGGCCAGATCCAGAATCCCAGTTCCTAAATCCTGATTAGATTCCGCGCAGCAGTTCGTTGATGCCGACTTTGCCCAATGTCTTTGCATCCACTTTTTTGACGATGACCGCACAGTACAAGCTGTACTTGCCGTCGCTGGAAGGCAGGCTGCCGCTGACCACCACGGAGCCGGCGGGTACGCGTCCATAGTGGACTGCACCGGTTTCACGGTCGTAGATCTTGGTGCTTTGGCCGATGAAGACGCCCATGGAGATCACGGAGCCTTCTTCCACGATCACGCCTTCCACGATCTCCGAGCGGGCGCCGATGAAGCAGTTGTCCTCGATGATGGTGGGATTGGCCTGCACCGGTTCCAGCACGCCGCCGATGCCGACACCGCCGCTCAAGTGCACGTTCCTGCCGATCTGCGCACAGGAGCCGACGGTGGCCCAGGTGTCGACCATGGTGCCTTCATCCACATAGCCGCCGATATTCACGTAGGAAGGCATCAGCACCACGTTCTTGGCGATGTAGGCACCGCGGCGTGCCGCAGCAGGGGGAACCACGCGGAAGCCGCCTTCGCGGAATTCCTTGGAATTGTAGTCGGCGAACTTGGAGGGCACCTTGTCGAAATAATTGGTGAAGCCGCCCCTGATGAAGGCATTGTCCTCGATGCGGAAAGAAAGCAGAACGGCCTTCTTGACCCATTGGTGGGTGACCCAATGACCGTCGATCTTTTCGGCCACGCGCAGTTTGCCTTTGTCGAGATATTCGATGACGGTGTCGATGGTCTCTTTCAACTGCGCGTCGACATTGCGTGGAGTGATGTCGGCACGGCGTTCAAAGGCTTCTTCGATGATGGCTTGTAATTGAGGCATGGCGGTTCCTAGTTAAGTTTTTGAGTGAATTCGGCGATGCGTCGTGCAGCTTCCAGTGTTTCGTCCAGACCGGCAACCAGCGCCAGCCTGATGAAATTCCCGCCGGGATTAATCCCTTGCGCTTCGCGGGCAAGAAAGCTGCCGGGCAAAACGGAGACATTATAGTCGCGGTGCAGCTGTTGCGCGAAGGCCGTGTCGGAGACGGGCGTCCTGACCCAGAAGTAGAAGCCTGCATCGGGTTTGGACACGGGCAGTACGGGGGCAAGCAGGGTAGCGGCCTTGGCAAATTTTTCGGCGTAAAGATGGCGGTTGGCGACGACATGCGCTTCATCGTTCCATGCGGCGACGCTCGCTGCCTGGATCGCCGGATTCATCGCACAACCGTGATAGGTGCGGTACAGCGCGAATCTCTCCAGTATCTTCGCATCTCCCGCGACGAATCCGGAGCGCATGCCCGGTACGTTCGAGCGTTTGGACAGGCTGGAGAAGACGACCAGATTCCTGTAGTCCTCGCGTCCCAGTTGCCGGGCGGCTTGCAGTGCGCCGAGCGGCCTGCTTTCACCGAAGTAGATCTCGGAATAGCATTCGTCCGCAGCGATGACGAATCCATGACGGTCGCTCATCTCGAACAGCTGCTTCCATTCCGAAAGGGGCATCACATGCCCGTTCGGGTTGCCCGGCGAGCAGACGTAAATGAGCTGCGTGCGTTGCCACACCGATTCCGGCAACTGGGTGGGGTTCAGCGCGAAATTATCTTCCGGCAATGTATTGAGGAAATGGGGCGTGGCGCCGGCAAGGAAGGCGGCACCTTCATATATTTGATAGAACGGATTGGGGCAGATCACCGCCGGATCCGGCTTCGAGCGGTCTATCACTGCCTGCGCGAACGAGAACAGCGCTTCGCGACTGCCGTTCACCGGCAGGATCTGTGTCTTCGCATCCGGTGCGGGGATACTGTAGCGCTGTGCCAGCCAGTTGGCGATGGCGGTACGCAAAGCGTCGCTGCCGATGGTTGTGGGATAATTCGCCAGCCCGTCCATTCCCGCAACGAGCGCATCCTTGATGAACCGGGGGGTGGCGTGTTTGGGCTCGCCGATATGCAGACTGATGGGTTTGAACGCGGCATTCGGCGTCACTTCGCCCAACAATTGAGCCAGTTTCTGGAACGGGTAGGGTTGGAGGCGCTGCAGATCGGGATTCATGTTTTCCTTGTTTATTATTCCGGTTCTTTGGCCGGCCCAGGGTAAAAACGGTCCGGGGCCGGGCGGAGAAACGAGCCGATGCTCGCGGTTTTCGGGGAACCGCCACACGGCATTATCAGGGTTGCCGGATTATAAAGGCGTAACGAGTGTCCACAAAACAAAATCTGATGCCGGTTGCCGGGGTGCTGAGCGGCGCGATGGTCTGGGGGTTGATCTGGTATCCCTATCGCGTATTGCAGGAAGCCGGCATATCAGGCGCCATCGCGACATTCCTTACCTACCTGCTGGCGATGCTGTTCGGTGCGTTCATGCTGCCCCGCATATGGCGCGAGCGATCATCGTTCGGGTGGTGGGTGCTGCTCTTGGTATTGAGCGCCGGATGGGCGAATCTGGGTTACGTGCTGGGAATGCTGCATGGCGAGGTGATGCGCGTGCTCCTGCTGTTTTACCTCGCGCCGGTATGGACGATCCTGTTCTCGTTCTGGCTGCTGGGCGAGCGGCTCAACCGTTATGGCTATTTCGTGATCATGCTGTCGCTGGGCGGTGGCATGGTCATGTTGTGGGATCCCGGTCTGGGTCTGCCGGTGCCGCAGAATGTTTCGGAATGGCTCGGGCTTTCTGCGGGCATGGGCTTCGCGCTTTCCAACGTGACTTCGCGCCGCGCCGTGCATCTTAGCGTGGAAGTGAAATCATACAGTCTGTGGCTGGGCACGACGGGCCTGACCGTGCCTTTTCTGCTGTGGCAGGGAGAAGCGGCATTCCGCGTGTCGGCGATTTCCGTTCAGGCAGGCGTGTTGCTCGCGATGATGGGGCTGGTACTCTGCGCGACCAGCTTTGCCGTGCAATATGGCGTGACGCATCTTGCGGCGAATCGGGCCGTGATACTGTTCCAATTCGAGTTGGTGATCGCGGCGATTTCCTCGTACTTCCTCGCTGACGAAACAATGGAGTTGCGCGAATGGATGGGTGCTGCACTCATCATTTCCGCCAGTCTGCTGTCCGGGAGGCTTTCTTCAGACGATGACCTGCGTTAGACTCGGGCGGGTTAAGCGGTGATTTTCAATAAGATGCACGATGCGAGATTTTGCCGGACATGAAAAGTAATCCCACACCCGCGGATATCAGCGCGTTGTTCAACAACGACGACCTGGAGATCGTCTGGGATAAAGCGACTTCCATTGTCCGGCGCATGAGTCCGGCCTTCGATTTTACGCTTGTCGAATCCGTCTACCGGGACGTCATGGCGTTGTTCCGGGGTGAGTATCCGGGTTACGGCCCCATCAAGACGCTGTATCACGACCTTCCCCATACGCTGGAAGTCTTCATGTGTGGCGTGAGACTGATGCATGGCGTCCACGTGTCGGGCGATCCTCTGCAGGATGACGAGATCACATTGGTCATGCTGGCGATCATGATGCACGACGTGGGTTACGCTCAACGCAAGGGGGAAGAGCGCGGAACGGGGGCGCAGTACACGCAGACGCATGTAGGTCGCGGCATTGAATTCATGCGGCAATATTTAACCGAGCGCAAGCTCTCCCCGGATATTGCGGATGCCTTGACTGGAATGATCATGGGAACGGAGCACAACCGTCCGTTCGCACGGATCGATTTCAGCGATGAACGTTCACGCATGCTGGCCCGCATCGTCGCTACTGCCGATATCACCGGACAGATGGCAGACCGGATATATCTGGAAAAGCTGTTGTTCCTGTACCTGGAGTTCAGGGAAGCCCATTTTGGCAGTTACCAGAGCACATACGATCTTCTGTGCCAGACCCATCGTTTTTACGAAATGACCCGCGAAAAACTTGATACCGCGCTAGGGGGGATCTACAAGAAACTGGAGTTCCACTTCAAGGACACCATGGGTGTCAATTGCAATTATTATTTGCTGGCCATCGAGAAAAATATGGCTTATCTGACCAAAGTCGTCGCCCGTGATCAGGCCGAATTGTCCACAATGCTCAAACGAAACGGCGTCGTCGAAAAGTCGCTGAAGCTTGCATAGCGCATTGTATTCACATTGTTAAATTAGATTTTCTCACCCAAATCCCGGGCAATCCGGGGCTGGCTCATGAATCTGGGTAAATACACGACAAAATTATTTATGAATATTTATTTATGTTTATAATGTTGACGTAAATTGAACAGTCGTGACAATTAGTCCCCGACTTCGGTGTGTGGGTAATTAATTGTTCAGAGAATGCCTATGACAACATTAGCCGCATCTCAGCCGCCCGTTGACCGGCGCAAACCGCAAAGACCAAAGGATCAGGCCAAAGACTATGGCTGGACACTATATTTGATAGTGGTCACCTTATTGATGTTTGCCGGATTCTTTGTCTCCTATGACCATTTGTACAAGCCCGGCGACAATATCGGCTACAACATCGGGCTGGCGGGCGGGATCATGATGCTGACGCTCCTGATCTATCCGCTGCGCAAGCGGGTGGGGTTCATGAAGAACTGGAGCATCCTGCCCAAGTGGTTCAGGTGGCATATGGTCTTCGGCATACTGGGACCTGCCCTCATCATTTTCCATTCCACATTTCGTATCGCGTCGATCAACGCAGGCGTAGCCATGGCGTGCATGCTGCTCGTATCCGGCAGCGGAATATTCGGGCGTTTCTTTTATACGAAGATCCATAACGGACTTTATGGACGGCAGTCTTCGTTTCAGCAGTTGCAGGCCGACCTGGAAGGATCCGGGGACGTGAAATCCGTTCTCAGTTTCTCTCCCGAAATCGAGAAAAAGCTTGAAGCCTTTCGCGATCAGGTGTTGTCGTCTTCAAAGGCGGGCAAGCTCAACGGCTGGAATTTCATCACGCTGGGCTTCAGGATCAAATGGTTTTCACGGAACCTGATCAGGGAGTTGGAAGACGCCATGTACGCCGACGCCAATGCGAAGCAATGGAACGACGCGCAGATGAAACGTCTCGACGAGCTTTTCTACCAGAATGAAAGATTCATCCGGACTTATCTAGTCACCGTGCGAGACCTTGCACAATTCTCTACCTACGAAAAACTGTTTTCCTTGTGGCACATATTCCATGTGCCCTTGGTTTACATGCTGGTATTCAGTGCGATCTGGCACGTCATTTCGGTTCATAAATATTAGATGACCAGTCATTGCATGAAGCGGGCGTTCTTGAAGGCGTGCATGCTGGCAAGCCTTGTCTTTTCCATCCAGGCGCATGCCGATTCTGCAAATGATCTGCTAATGCCGGGCCAGGTGATACAGGGGCACGTGAAGCTCGAGAGCGAATGCAGCAACTGCCACAAGCCTTATGACAAGGCAGCCCAGCCGGGATTATGCAAAGACTGTCACAAGGAAATCGCGAAAGACATCGCCGACAAGCATGGTTTCCACGGCCTGATGAAGGAAGAAAAGCCATGTAAAGAGTGCCACACCGAACACAAGGGACGGGACGCACGCATAGCAAAATTGAATACCGTCGATTTCGATCACATGACGACGGGATTCGAACTGAAGGGTGCGCACTTAAGCAGCAAGGTCCTCTGCAAGGATTGTCACTCCCCGCAGAAAAAATACCGGCAAGCGCCCGTCAAATGCATCGGTTGTCACGAAAAGGCGGACAAACACAAAGGCTCTCTTGGACCTGAATGCCAGAATTGCCACGAAGAAAAGGATTGGAAGACGACCCATTTCGACCATAGCAAAACTCATTTCCCCTTGCTGGGTAAACATGTGGATGTGAAATGCAAGGACTGCCATCCAAACAACAAGTTCAAGGACACTCCGTTGCAATGTAACGAGTGCCATAGAAAGGACGACAAGCACAAGGGGCACTTCGGACCCAAGTGCGAGACTTGCCATAATGAAAAGAGCTGGAAAGAGATCCTCTTTGACCATGACAAGAAGACCAAGTATCCGCTGCTCGGAAAGCATCGCGAGACAAAATGCGTCAGTTGTCACAAGGGCGATCTTTACAAGGAGAAGCTGAAGACCGACTGCGTTTCATGCCATCAAAAGGACGACAAGCACAAAGGCAAGTTCGGCCCGAAATGCGAGTCCTGCCATATCGAGCGCAGCTGGAAGGAAATCCCGTTCGATCATGACAAGAAGACCAAATTCCCGTTGCTTGGAAAGCATCGCGATGTGAAGTGCAACGATTGCCACAAGGGAGACTTGTATAAGGACAAGCTCAAGATGGACTGCAACTCTTGCCACCAGAAAGACGACAAACACAAGGGAAGTTTCGGACCCAAGTGTGAGACTTGCCATAACGCAAAGAGCTGGAAGGAAATCATTTTCGACCATGACAAGAAGACCGATTACCCGCTGCTGGGCAAGCACCGCGATACGAAATGCGTCAGTTGCCACAAAGGCGACCTGTACAAGGACAAGCTGAAGACATCCTGTTCCTCATGCCACGACAAGGACGACAAACATAAAGGCGAGGAAGGGAAGAAATGCGAATCCTGCCATCATGAGGATTCATGGGAAAAGGCTGAATTCGACCACAGGATCTCGCGTTTCCAGCTTACCGGCCAGCATACGTTGACCCAATGCAAGAAGTGTCATCTGACGGTGGTATTCAAGGAGGCCAAGTCGGATTGCGCGTCTTGTCACGGAAAGCAGGACGTGCACAAACGTACCCTTGGTACTGCTTGCGAAACTTGCCACAACACTCGCGACTGGAAGAACTGGGATTTCGACCACGACAAGACCAATTTCAAGCTTGACGGGAAGCACAAGGGGCTCAAGTGCATCGATTGTCACAATACCCCGGTAAGCAGCAAAGTGGTTCTGGCAGCAACTTGCGTCAGTTGCCACGAGAAGGACGACAAGCACAACGGCGATTTCGGCAACCAGTGCGATCATTGCCATGTCGGTTTGAACTGGAAAACGATCAAGGTGGGAAGCCGGCGCTGGATAAACCATTAACGTCAATAACGGACTGTTGCCGTTCATCAGCTGGCTGTGCCGTTCATGCTTTTGTGTCACAACCGATGAGCGGCCGAATGAAATTTCGAACACATGGCTACAATCGAGAATAGATAGGAAGCGGGAAAACTATTCACTTTTTGTAATGATGGATCGACATTTGCAGCGAGGTACCGATTATGAATACGCCAAGAACGAGCAATGACGTTGTGAAAATGGCTGCCGGAATGCTGATTGCCTTGATATTCAGCTTTTCATTCTTTTCGACTGCCGCACAGGCAGTGACAGTCGAAAACAACTTCGATCACTCGAAGACAGGGTTTGTTCTCAGACAAGTGCATGCAACCCTGAAATGCGAACAATGCCATGTCGACGGCATATTCAAGAACACTCCGAAAGATTGTGCCGGCTGCCATAACACCGGAACCAGAGTTGCCGCGCTTCCAAAGCCGATCAATCACATTCCAACAACGTTCTCCTGTGATACCTGCCATATCAGCGCTGCCAGCTTCCTGATAAAAAGCTTCAGCCATGTCACGATAACCGGTCAATGCGAGACCTGCCACAACGGGCAGTCGCTCGGTGTCGTGAGCAAACCGGCAAATCACTTTCCTACCCAGTCGCCTTGCGCGTACTGCCACAAGAATACCAGCACCTTCCTGAGCTACCAGGTCGACCATGTGGCGAATGGATATGTCGGCAACTGTTTCCAGTGCCATGGCGGTCCTGCAGGCGAGCCGGGACCGATAGGGACTTATCCCAACGTTGTTAGTTACAACGCGGCGACCCACTTCCCCTTGACCTCTTTCGGTACGACTCCGCCGGACTGCAATGCCTGCCATACCGGTTTTTCAACGTTCCTCGGGGCCACTTTTGCCCATACGCCGGGTTCCACCTGTACTTCCTGCCATCAGGGGCAATATGCAGGCGTGGTTTCGATCAATCGTTCGATACACATCCCGCTGCCGACCGGCTCTACATGCGCCAGTTGCCACCCGGATCCCACGACCCAGGTGCTCCCGACGTTCCTGGGTGTGGCTTTCCATACGACTACCATCGGCAATCCCCCGGCAGGCACCTGTTCGACCTGCCATAACGGAAGCTTCGTGTCGCAAAATGCGCAGACCAAGGGTGTAAACCATATACCGACCAGCGCAGATTGCGGGACATGTCACACCGGCCCAAGCGGAACGCCGGCCAACACGACCCTGAACTACACGACCTTCCTGGATGCGAAATTCCACCAGACCACCTTGGGAAATCCCCCGACGGTCGCATGCTCGACTTGCCATAACGGGAGCTATATTTCCGAGGGCGCGCAAACCAAGATCGCGGGGCATGTGGTGACGACTTCGGATTGCGTGTCGTGCCACACCGCAACGAATACCGCGACTTACACGACATTCCTGGGGGCCAGCTTTTCACATGTACCGGGGGTCTATCCCACTGCGTTCCCTGCGGATGGGGCGCCAGCCACACCGACATGCATGTCCTGTCACAATGGCTCTACGGCGACAGGCAAGGTTGCCGGCCATATCGTGACATCGGCGGACTGCAATTCCAGCGGTTGTCATTCCATGGCCACTGACGGTTGTCCTACCTGCGTGAATTTTTCCGGCGTGGTGTTCAACCATATCAATTCAACCACTGGATATACCTCGTTCGGAACGACCGCACCGTCACCGTACACCAAGCGCTGCGACAGTTGCCATAACGGGTCGACTTTGCTGGCTCAGCCCGTCAACACGGGACACATACCGACCTCCGGAGCCGATTGTGTTACTTGCCATACCCCGGCCAGCACGGGTTGTGGAAGTGGAGGGAATTGTTCGACATTCCTGAATGCGACACTCAATCACAGCACCGTTGCGGCCGGATCTTGCGGCACCTGCCACCAGGGGCAATATGCCGGTGTGGTATCCATCAATCCTGCAATTCATATTCCGCAATCATCCGGGAATGCCTGTGACGTCTGTCATACCAATGCAATTACCAACCTGCTCACCGCGTTTCCCGCCAACCCGACATTCCAGAATGTGATCTTTCACAAGACTTCCCTGGGAAATCCGCCGACGGGTTTATGCTCGAACTGCCATTCGGGGTCATATTTGTCGCAAAACGCTCAGTCCAAAAGCAGTGTGATCACGAACCATGTGGCGACAACGGCGGATTGTGTGACTTGTCATACAGCAACGAATACCGCCAATTACACTTCGTTCCTGGGGGCCGGCTTTACGCACTCCCCCGGAACCTATGGATCCTGGCCACCGGCGCAGCCGCCAACCCCGACCTGTGCGTCCTGCCACAATGGATCTACCGCGACCGGGAAAAATACCGGGCACCCGGTCACGGCTCTGGATTGCATGAGTTGCCACACTACCACTGTTCTTCAGGGGTGCCCGAACTGTACGCTTTTCGGAATACCGGCGGGCGTCATACATAACACCGCGCCATACAACACACCCGGTACCTGCGTGCAATGCCACAACGGCACGACTGCGATCGGGCTTGCCTCGGATACCGGACATATCCCGATCGGATCGGCGGGATGCGACCAATGTCACTCGGTCTATGACGGCGTTGGTTCCATCAACTTCAGTACAGCTGCCGTGTCCACGATCTCCGTGAGTGGCGTGACGAAGTACGGGATGAAACATTCGGCCGTAACCGGGCGCTGCGACAGTTGCCACAACGGCTCTTATACCGGTCAGGGATTGTTTGGTGCCGTAACCAAGGTATCCAACCATATCCCGACGACGATCATCAGCACGTCCGCCAATACGGATTGCACCAGTTGCCACTCGACGACGATCAATATCACGTCGGGCGCAGCTGATTGGGCAACCGGCGAAAGGATGAACCACAACAACGCGATGGGTGGAGCGCCGAACTACTGTGTGACGTGCCACCTCAAGGGCGTCACCTATTTATCCAGGGCGCAATTGATCAGTCATAACGGGGCCAGCACTTCCAAGGATTGTTCCAGTTCAAGTTGTCACAAGCCCTTGGGCAATAAAGGGACTGCGTATTCGTCGTGGGATTGATTTGTTAATTTGCAGACTTATGTTTCAAGCCGGCTTGGGTGAAGCCGGCTTGGTTGTTTTGAAATCGGGCGGCACAAATCATGTTCCGAATTAAATTGCATCGTTTGGTCCTGTCGTTTCTTGCGGTGATACTGCTGGATACGGTGTCCTCTTATGCGTCCGCCGAGATCATTGATGACATCACTGTTCATCAGGATGCAAGCGGAGGAACGGATGCGGTGATCAAATTCACTGTCCCGATCCAGTATCTGCGGCACTTTCCTCAAGGAAAATCAGGTTCCACTTCAATATACTTCAATATCCTCAATACCATTCCCGTCGACGAATGGCAGGATTACGAATCGCACCGGACGCCCCCTTCTGACATTGTTCAGGAGATCATGGTAACCACGCGTGATCCCAGCACGGGTCCCAAGATTCACATCACGTTCTATCGTCCCGCAGAATTTTCCGTCGGGATGGGAGGCGACAATCAGACGTTGGTGATCCATGTCAAACCAGTCGCGGCGCAGCAGGGTGGCGAGAAGAAGCCGGCTGCAGGACCATCCGGGACATCGATGCCGGTCGCAGCGGCGCCGGTCGCGGTGATCGCTGCAATTCCCAAACCGCCGTCGGTGGCACCCTCTGCAGGAACGCCAGCAGTCACTGCCGCTAATGAAAAATCGGCACCTGCAGCATTGGCACCCGCGGCGTCGGCGCCGGTTGCCCCCGCTGGTACGGTCACTGCACCCACAGTGACGCTGAAACGGTCCTCATCAAAACCCGTTCATATTCCGCTGGGTGGAAAAGACGGGCTCCCGCCATTTCCCGAAATAGACCAGTTCGTCCAGCAGGGAGCAACGCCTGCAAATCCGTCGCTGGCCGACAAGATTCTGATCGCGAACAATCAGGCGGCCGCGCTGATGGAAAATGGAGGGAACGCGCTTCTGACCGGCCAGACATTTGCCGCGATCGAATCGTTCAATCAGGTACTCAACCTGCCTCCGAACAAATATACGGAAGACGCCCAACTATGGGTCGGGATCGCGAAAGAAAGGTCGGGGCAACTACCCAAAGCCGTCCTGGAATTCAATGCCTATTTAAGACTCTACCCGGACGGGAGATATGCGAAGTGGGTCAAGGAACGGCTCGCCAAGCTGAAGCTGGCCCAGCCGGCGGTCTTCGCCGCATTGGATAAGCAATCCGCCGCTCCGTCCAGGGTGCAAAACACCGAATTCCAGTATTCGGAATTCGGCAGTCTGTCGATGTACTACTATCAGGGAGCAAGCCAGACCAATACCGTGGCGAGCGCGGGCGCTGTTCAGACGCCTACCACCTTTTCGCTGATAGACCAGAAATCCCTGATAACGAACCTCAACATGACCGCACGGTCGTACAACAACGAATATGACAATCGTCTGGTATTCCAGGACTTCTATGCGGCGAACTTCCTCCCGGGACAGCAAAACATTTCGATGCTGGGTGCGGCCTACTATGAGATGAAAGACCGGATAGTCGATTATTCATTCAGGATCGGCCGGCAGTCGGGCCTGGGTGGCGGGGTGATGGGCCGGTTTGACGGTGTTTCCGCAGGTTATGGGTTTGTCCCGAATTGGCGGGTGAATGTCGTTGCAGGCCAGTTGTCCGATTTCACCATCGACAGCAAACCCACTTTTTACGGAGCCAGCGTGGACTTCGGTACCAAGAGCCAGTTCGGCGGTTCGGTTTACGGGATCACCCAGCAGGTCAATGGCTTTAACGACCGGAGGGCAGTGGGCGGGAACCTGAGATATTTTGACCAGAAGTTCAACATCATGTCCATGGTGGACTACGACGTGCTGTTCAAGGCGCTGAATATTTTTACCGTGCAGGGAACCTTGAATGGCGGAGGGGTGGGCGGCACGGACTACAACTTCCTCCTGGATCGCCGCAGAAGCCCGGTCCTGGATGTGAGAAATGCGATCAATGGCACCACCTCGACGATCGCGACCCTGATGCAGAACGGTTGGTCGATGAGCGACCTGATCCTGCTGGCAGACCAACGAACGACCGTCTCGAATATGGCGCAAGTCGGCATGACCAACCACCTGAGCGAAAAATGGTTCGTCGGCACCGACTTCAGCATTGCAAAGACAGCAGGCATGATTGCCAGCGGAACGCTGCTGCCGGACGGTACCACCGGAGTGGAAGGGTTCGTGCCGGCGATTCCTTCCACGGGCAATACCTGGACGATTACCGAAAGAGCGACCGGCCTCGGGGTTATCCGTTCGCAAGATACGACGAACTTCAGCGTGAGTTACTCCAAGGGCGCGCTGATCACTGCCGAAGGATTCCAGGCCAGCAACCATGTCGATCTGCAAGAAAAATGGACACTGGATTCGACTTTCGTCCTGAATTTTCAATCCGACAACACCGGCGGCAAAATGAACGATGTCGCGCCGACAATAAGAGTGGCCTACAAATTGAGAAGGAATCTGTCCACAGATGCGCAATTGGGGCTTGACTGGAACAAGACCTCCTCGAGCGTATTGCAGTCCACTTCGACCGCATTGCGGGAATTCGTTGCGTTCGGCTTCCGCCTGGATTTCTGACGGAATCCCGAAATCAGCCCCGGCTGGGCGAGGCCTCTCAGGCCACCGTCACCGTCTTGTCCAGATACACATCCTGAATCGCATTCAGCAGCGCCACGCCGTCCTGCATCGGTTTCTGGAATGCCTTGCGGCCCGAGATCAGCCCCATGCCGCCGGCACGCTTGTTGATGACTGCCGTGCGTACCGCCTGCTGCAGATCGTTCTTCCCCGACTCGCCGCCGGAGTTGATCATGCCGACGCGTCCCATGTAGCAGTTCGCCACCTGGTAGCGCACCAAGTCGATCGGGTGGTCGGTGGTCAACTCGCTGTACACCTTCGGGCTGGTCTTGCCGAACTTGATGGCGTTGTAGCCGCCGTTGTTCTCGGCCATCTTCTGCTTCACGATGTCGGCGTTGATGGTGACGGCCAGGTGGTTGGCCTGCCCGGTGAGATCGGAAGCGACGTGGTAGTCCTTGTCGGCAGTCTTGAACGCCGGGTTGCGCAGATAGGCCCACAGAATGGTCGCCATGCCGAGTTCGTGCGCGTGTTCGAAGGCATCCGAGATCTCCTGAATCTGGCGGCGCGAGTGCTCCGAGCCGAAGAATATCGTTGCACCGACTGCTACCGCGCCCATGTCGAACGCCTGATCCACGCTGGCGAAGATCGTCTGGTCATAGATATTGGGATAGGTCAGCATCTCGTTGTGGTTGATCTTCACCACGAAAGGGATTTTGTGCGCGTAGCGGCGCGCCACGGAACCCAGCACACCCAATGTGGAGGCGACCCCGTTGCAGCCGCCCTCGATGGCGAGCTTGACGATATTCTCTGGGTCGAAATAGATCGGGTTGGGCGCGAACGATGCGCCGCCGGAATGTTCCACGCCCTGGTCCACCGGCAGCAGCGAGAGGTAACCGGTATTGGCCAGGCGCCCTTGTCCGTACAGGGCCTGCAAACTGCGCAGCACCCCGGTCTTGCGATCCTTCATGGCCACGACGCGATCCACAAAATCGGGCCCCGGCAGGTGCAGCGATTCCCTGGGTATCCCGGTACAGCGATGCTTCAACAGATGTTCCGCTTCTTCGCCCAGCAATTGCACGATGTTCGTCATGATTTGGCTCCCGGGATGGTTGGAATGGCCCGGTCATCTTACTCCCATGCGCATGGTTTTTGGTATCCAGGATCAATCGCCTGCACGCATGCGGCAGTCGGATGAATCGATACAGGACATTGATTGAAATTGATTATCCGATATTCCGACGAGCGGCTTATTCTGGGCAACGAGGTGTGTATTAAACTGAATATCGACCAATCCGAAATGGGGCCTCAAAATTCTTCACTCTCTTAATATCAATGCCGGCAAATGGTGTCTAAGCCTTGTGATTTGTGTCGTATCGGCTCTGGCAGGGTGTGGCGGCGGCGGGGCATCAGCGCCGCCAGTCACCTTGAGCAGCATCGCCATCAGTCCGGATCCTGTCTATATCGGGATAGGCACGACTCTCCAGCTGGCGGCGACAGGAACCTATTCGAACGGGACCACTGCCGATCTGACTTCCCAGGTCACGTGGACATCCGCCAATTCCGCAGTTGCCACTGTTGCGGCCTCGGGTGTCGTCAACGCGGTCGGTGCAAGTGGCGCAACTACAACCATCAGCGCATCTTTGGGTAGCGTGATTGCACCTGCAGTTACCCTCACGATCACGTCCGCAGTTTCTGTCTCTTCGTATGGACTTAATTTTGCCCGCTATGACCACACGGCGACGCTGCTTAACGATGGTACAGGTAGAGTATTGGTGGCAGGTGGCTACAATAATGTCGCTCTTGCCAGTGCCGAACTGTACGACCCGGCCACAGCAAAGTGGATAACAACTAATGGAAATATGGGCGTGGGCCGCCGTGACCATACGGCCACACTTCTGTCTACGGGGCAGGTATTGCTGATTGGTGGAGGGACAGCTTCGGGTGATCTCGACAGCGCCGAGTTATACACCCCGAGCACAGACACTTGGGTATCGTACCCCCACATCCTAACGACGACACGTTCCTACCATACCGCCACTTTGCTGAATCCTTTAGTTAACGGGGGTAAAGATTTAGTGCTGGTGGTCGGTGGAAGCGTGCCCGCCCCAGGCAGTACAGCTATCACAGCCGACCTTTACGAACCATCGATTGCGGCGTCTGCGGTGGCAGTACCAGACAGTTCGCCGCGTTACTCGCATACTGCTACCTTGCTTGCCAATAACAGCGTCTTGGTGGCAGGAGGATTTGATTCCGCTGCGGCCAGTGTGCTTGCCACAGCCGAGTTGTTTGATCCGATGGGAACAACAGAGCAACAAACCGACAATCTTAAAACGGGGCGTTATCTGCATAGTGCGACCTTGCTTCAGGATGGCAGAGTGTTGGTCGTTGGAGGACTGGATGCCCTGGGTAATGCCCTCGCCAGCGCCGAGCTGTACGATCCGACAGCGGCATCTGGATCCAAGTGGACTTCGACCGGAAATCTGACTATCCCGCGCTTTGGGCACATCGCAACGCTGATGCCCAATGGTCAGGTTCTGGTGATGGGCGGGAGGAACGCCAGCAACCCAACCCTGTCCAGCGCCGAGATATACGATTCAGCCACGGGGAAATGGAGCGGAACGGCCAATCTTCAAACTGGTCGCGCCGTGTATAGCGCCACGCTGCTTAACAAGGGCACAAATGCCGGTAGCGTACTTGTGGTGGGAGGGGAGGGGACAGTCAACGGCAATTATGTCGTGCTCTCCAGTGTCGAGATACATAACTGAAGACGCAACATTTGCACGACCTGATTGCTTGGCGATCTGATGGGATGCGACTGGCGGCAAAACGGGTAACTCGACGAGCTTCATCGGTGTCTTCCGACTACCAGATTTGCGCCCAAGTGCTCCAGCCATAGCGAGTTCCAAACCAGTTCTGCGCTTGGCTGGTGGTGAAGGGGCGCAACTTCGCTATCAGTTATTGTCATTATGAATTGCGTTGACCGTTTTTTATTATTCAAAGCGAAAAGACTCCACGGGTTCATCCGCGAGATGAAAGCACAATTTGCTCAGAGAACGAACGTTCTGTATAATGACGGCCGTATTCTGAAGCGTAGGCATTGCTTGTCAGTCTGTGGAGATGCAATCCCTGCAACAGGAACCCTCTGCAATGACTGGGTTGCTTTTGCCTGGTACAGCAAGAATTTCATTCGATCTGGCGTAACGGGACTATCTCCAGCTTACAGGCAATTGAAAAGAATTCGTTATGGAACTTCGCAAAGTCACTTATCGAATGTATCCCGGCACCCGCCAGACTGAAAAGCTGGAAGAATTACTCGGGTTGCATCAGCGCGTGTACAACACCGCACTGGAAGAGCGCATCCGGGTGTACGGCGAGACCAGCAAAACACTTGGCTTTGCTGCTCAATGCAAAGAACTCACGTCATGGCGCAAGCAGTGCGAAGCACTGGCAGCGGTCAATGCCCAATCGCTTCAGGTTACGCTCAAACGTCTTGACTTGGCATATGCCGCATTCTTCCGTCGTGTCAAAGCGGGAGAGACGGCTGGCTTCCCGCGCTTCAAACCGATTCAACGATTTGCCGGATGGGGTTACAAGACTCACGGTGACGGATTCCGCCTGCAGGCCGGTGACAAGATGCGGCACGGACATGTTCGGCTTTCCGGGGTCGGCATGGTCAGGGTGCGCGGACAAGCCAGAACGCCCGGCGCAGTCAAGACTGCCGAGGTGCAACACAAAGGCGGTCGCTGGTATTTGTCTGTAACGGTTGAATGCAATCCACAGCGAGCAAGCGGAACACTGGCAATGGGGCTGGACTGGGGTTTGGAATCATTTGCCACCGTTTGCTCCAGTGACGAAAAAACACACTCAGTCGCCAATCCACGATTTCTGGATAAACCGCAACGTCAGATACTCAAAGTGTTGCAGCAAGCGGTCTCTCGCAAGAAGGACAAACGCACCAACAATCGCCGTAAGGCCGTTGCATTGTTATCGGCCGAGTCACGCAGGATAGCCAATCGCCGCAAAGATTTCTTGCACAAGACTTCCGCTGGCCTGGTCAATCAATACGGATTGATTGCCACTGAGCAATTGAGCGTCAAGAACATGACCGCGTCCGGTGGCGCGCACAAAAGAGGACTGAATCGCAGCATTCTGGATACCGCACCGTCAACTTTCCTTAACCTGCTCAAGACCAAAGCGGAAGAAGCTGGGTCATTGTGGGTGGAAGTGCCAACCCGTCAGGTTAAACCTAGCCAGACGTGTCACCGGTGTGGTAGCCAGTGCAAGAAACTCTTGTCCGAACGAAGACATCAGTGCGATTGCGGCGCAAGCTGCAGTCGTGATGAAAACGCGGCAAGGGTCATGTTACATTGGGCGTTATACGGTAACGCCACCGGGCAGGAACTGTCCGAGGTGGGGAACGGTAGTCGTTTAGCCGCGCAGAACCACGAAATTCCACATATAGCCGCTTTGGTGGCTTGGGTGGGGTAGTTCATCTGTATAATTTTGGGTATTCCAACTTCACCGACCGATATCCCATGAAAAAGATCACTCTAGGCACGCCACTTTCACCCTCCGCGACCAAAGTCATGCTGCTCGGCAGCGGTGAACTCGGCAAGGAAGTCATCATTGCGCTGCAGCGCCTGGGCGTGGAAGTCATTGCCGTGGATCGCTACGAGAATGCGCCGGGACACCAAGTGGCGCATCGGGCGCATGTCATCAACATGGCGGACGGTGCGGCATTGCGCGCGCTGATCGAGAAAGAAAAGCCCGATGTCATCGTGCCGGAGATCGAAGCCATCGCCACCGACATGCTGGTGCAGATTGAGAAGGAAGGCATGGCGCGGGTCATTCCGACAGCCCGCGCAGCGCAGCTCACCATGAACCGCGAAGGCATCCGCCGCCTGGCTGCCGAGACATTGTGGTTGCCGACTTCCCCTTACAAGTTCGCAAACAGCCTGGAAGAAATGATCGCCGCCACCTCGGCGATCGGCTTTCCGTGCATCGTCAAGCCTGTGATGTCGTCCTCCGGCAAAGGACAATCGAAAGTGGACAACGCCGACGAAGTGAAGGCCGCATGGGATTACGCCGCCAGCGGCTCGCGCGTGAACCAGGGCAGGGTCATCGTCGAGGGTTTCATCGACTTCGATTACGAGATCACCCAGCTCACAGTGCGTGCGATCGGTGAAAGCGGCGAAACCGAGACATATTTCTGCGACCCCATCGGGCATGTGCAGGTGCATGGCGATTACGTCGAAAGCTGGCAGCCCATGCCCATGTCCTCTCTGGCGCTGCAGCGCTCGCGCGATATCGCCAGGAAGGTCACCGAGGAATTGGGCGGACTGGGCATCTTCGGTGTCGAGCTTTTCGTGAAAGGCGACCAGGTCTGGTTCAGCGAAGTCAGCCCGCGTCCGCACGACACCGGCATGGTGACGATGTGTACCCAGCGTTTCAACGAATTCGAGCTGCATGCCCGCGCCATCCTCGGTTTGCCGGTCGACACGACGTTGCGCGCACCGGGCGCGAGCGCGGTGATCTACGGCCAGATGGACGAGAAGGGCATCGCGTTCAACGGCGTCGCCGACGCGTTGCGCGTGCCGGAATCAGATATTCGCCTGTTCGGCAAGCCCGAAGCATTCAAGAAACGCCGCATGGGCGTGGCGTTGGCGAACGGCAAGGATACCGATGAGGCGAGGGCGCGTGCCAAACTGGCGGCGAGCAAAGTCATTCCCGTCAAAGCGTAATGATCACAGGTATCCAGCACGCTGCTTTCCTGACGAGCGATCTTGCCAGGTCGCGTGCGTTTTACGAGGGCGTGCTTGGTTTGCGTGTTTCTGCCAGCCGTCCGCAGATGAGTTATGACGGCGTGTGGTACGACATCGCGCCCAACCAGCAGATACACCTTATGCTGCTGCCCGATCCCGAGGCGGGCTTGCAGCGCCCTGCACATGGCGGGCGCGACAGGCATGTGGCATTGGGCGTGCAAGATTTTGCACAATTGAAGACCAGGCTGGATGCGGCCGGCATAGCCTATACGCAGAGCCAATCCGGTCGCCGCGCCCTGTTCTGCCGCGATCCGGACCAGAATGCGCTGGAATTCAACGAGGTCTCAGCCTGATGCAGCAATCCGCAATCGAAACAGGCACCAGCCCAAAAGCGTGGTATCAGACAGCGTGCGAGCGCTCCGGCTTCATTTGCGATGAGCGGCAGATCGCCGCGATAGACCAGCTGGAAGCGTTGTGGCAGCAATTGGTCGAGTTCAAGAACAAGCGCAACCAATTCCTCGGGCGCAGCCTGCTCAGTCCGAACGTGCCCAAGGGGCTGTACATCTGGGGAGGGGTAGGGCGCGGCAAGACATTCCTGATGGACGGCTTTTATCACTGCCTGCCTTATCGCCGCAAACGCCGCATCCATTTCCACAACTTCATGGTCGAAGTGCATCACGAGATGAAACTGCTCGCGCATGAAAGCGATCCGCTGATGGCGCTGGCCGACAAGATCGAGCGCTCTACGCGCCTGCTGTGCCTGGACGAGTTTCATGTGGACGATATTGCCGATGCGATGATCCTCGGGCGCCTGCTGGGGGCGTTGCTGGAGCGCGGTGTGGTGTTGCTGACCACGTCCAACTATGCGCCGGACGATCTGTATCCGAACGGCCTGCAGCGCCAGAATTTCCTGCCGGCCATCGCTTTGCTCAAGAGCGAATTGAAAGTCCTGCATCTCGATAGCGATACCGATTACCGCATGTTGCAGATGGAGCGCGATCCGCTCTTCATGTTGTCCGCCGATCCGGCAACCGAAGGGCATATGAAGTCCTTGTTCCAGCGCCTCACGGCGGGAATGCATAGCGAAACGCATACTGTCCGGGTGAGGAGGATCGATATCCCGGTCAGGCGTGCGGCGCGGGAAGTGGTCTGGTTCGATTTCAATGAACTGTGCGGCGGAATCCACGACCAGTCGGACTATCTCGAGATCGCCTATCGCTATCCGACGATCTTCCTGTCGGGCATCCCGAAAATGTCGGCCGAGAACGGCGCAGCGGCGAGGCGCTTCACCTGGCTGATCGATGTCCTGTACGACAATCATGTCAAACTGGTGGCGTCATTCGATACCGGGCTGGCTGAGCTGTACGGGGACGCCAAGCATGACAGCGAAGCGCAGCGCATCGCGAGCCGCCTGACCGAGATGCAGACCCGGCACTACCTGGAACTGCCGCACCGGACCCGCGGCGTGACCTTGAGCGAACCCCATCCCGGCTAGCCGTCCTCCGGTTTCTATTCCTGCTTTTGGATATAGGACGTGAACTGATCCGCGGGCAGCGGCTTGCTGAAGTAATATCCCTGGACTTCGTCGCATCCCTGCAGGCGCAGGAATGCCAGCTGGCCTGCCGTTTCCACGCCTTCCGCGATGGTCTGCATGCCCAGGCTGCTGGCCATGTTGATGATGGCGGCGACGATGGCCTTGTCGTCCGGGTCGTCGGTGATGTCGTGCACAAAGGATTGATCTATCTTCAGCTTGTATACCTTGAAGCGCTTCAGGTAGCTCAATGAAGAGTAGCCCGTGCCGAAATCGTCGATCGACATGCGGATGCCCAGGGCATGGAGCTTGTCCATCATCTCGACGGCCGCCTGCGGATCGTCCATGGCGACAGCTTCTGTCAGTTCCAGCTCCAGATATTCGTGCGGCAATCCCGCCTCGTCGAGGATGCCGGTGACCAGTTCCGGCAGGTTGGGCTGGCGGAACTGTGCGGCAGACAGGTTGACTGCCATCACCATCGGCGGAAGCCCGTGAGCCATCCAGTCTTTCAATTGCCTGACCGCGGTGCGCAGGACCCACTCACCGATCTGGATGATCTGGCCGCTGTCCTCCGCGATCGGTATGAACTCGGCGGGCGAGATGGCTCCCAGTTCCGGATGCTGCCAGCGCAGCAAGGCTTCTGCACCGACGACGTGGCCATCCCGTATCAGTATTTGAGGCTGGTAGTGCAATTGCAGCTGGCCGCGCGACAGCGCCTGGCGCAATGCATTGCCCAATTGCAGGGCGCGGGCCGAATGCGCCTGCATCTCCGGCGTGAAGAACCGGAAAGCATTCCGGCCATCCTGCTTGACGCGGTACATGGCGGTATCGGCATTTTTTGAGAGCGTCTCGAAATCTTCTCCGTCATAAGGATAGATGGCGATGCCGATCGAGCAGGTGGCGACGAGTTCATGCCGTTCGATCTGGGATGGTCTGGAGATCGCCTCCATCAGCTTTGTGGCGACATGGACCGCGCCCTTTTCATCTGTGCCCGGCAAGATCAGGATGAATTCGTCGCCGCCCTGGCGCGATATCGTATCTTCCTCGCGCAATGTCGTTTTGAGCCGGGCAGCGACTTCCATCAGCAGCTGGTCGCCGACGGAATGCCCGAGTGTGTCGTTGATATCCTTGAAGCGATCGAGGTCGAGGAACATGACCGTCAGTTGTTCGCCACTGCGCTGCGCCAGACTGAGGGCGAATTTGAAGCGTTCGTTGAGCTGGGTGCGGTTGGGCAGGCCGGTGAGCTGGTCGAAATGCACCAGTTTTTCGATACGTTCCTCGGTTCGCTTTTTTTCGGTGATGTCTTCCTTGATCGCCAGATAGTGCGTCAACCGTCCGTCGGCTTGCCGCACCGGTGAGATCAGCACCGACTCGAAGTATTCGGTTCCATCCTTGCGCTTGTTGCACAATTCGCCCTGCCACGATTCGCCGCTGGCAAGGTGTGCCCACATCTCTTCGTACGTCGATTTGGGCGTTTTCCCGGATTGCATGATGCGCGGGTTCTCACCGATCAGCTCGGCCAGGCTGTAACCGGTCACCCTGATGAAATTCGCGTTGGCGTACTCGATTTTTGCATCCAGATCGGTGATGACGATGCTGTTCGGGCTTTGCTCGACAGCCAGCGACAGCTTGAGCAGATCTTCTTCCAGGCGCTTGCGTTCGGTTTCGCCGGCAAAGCGCTCCAGCGCGAAGCTCACGTCCATCGCCATTTCGAGCAGCAGGTTGCGTGCCGCTTCGTCGAAGGCATAGGCTTCGCCCGCGTACAAGGTTATTACGCCAACAACAGCATCGCGGCACAGCAGCGGGATCGATGCCGATGCTCCCCACCCGAATCGCGTGCCGCGCTCATGCCAAGGCGCAGTGGCCGGATCGTTAATGAAATCCTGGCACCAATAGGGCCGGTTCTCGCGCAAGGCAGTGCCGGTCGGTCCGCGTCCGGCAGGATCGTTGGCATCCGTCGAGATCTGGAGACTTTCAAGGTATTCCGTGCCCGAGCCGAAGGAGGCGACCGCTTTCACCTGCTTGTTCTGCTTATCCACCATGCCGATCCACGCCATTTTCATGCCGCCGAAATTCACGGCGTCGCGACAGATGATGGGGAAAAGCTCATCGATATCGGAGCAACGGACGATGGCCTGATTGCATTGACTCAACGCAGCATAGAGTTTGGTGAGCCGCAGTATCTGCGCTTCGTTCGCCTTGCGTTGCGTGATGTCGCGCGCCAGGGCGATGAAATGCGGTTCTTCCGCTGCAGAGGTCTGCATTCTGGAGACGGAAAGTTCGAACCAGAATGTTCCGCCGGGCAGGGATAGTTCGTACTCCTTGCCGCTCGACCGGCCGGTTTCATCCGCTTCGCGGATGGCGGACATGCAGACAACTGCCACCGCGGGTGGCATGACCTCGGCGATGCTTTTTCCCAAAAAGGCTTCTGCCGGGGCAGCCAGCAGATCATTGCGCGAAGAGTGGTATCTGAAAAAATGTCCGTCCGGGCCTACTTCGAAGAGCAAATCCGGTATGGCGTCGAGCGTCGATTGCAACTGGATATTCAAGGCTGAAAGCTGCTGAGTCCTTATTTTGATCTGTCTGCGCAAAACCACTGCACCAAGCAGCGACAACAGCAGCAACGCGCTGATAAGCAGCAGGGCTTGCCAGAACGCGGGCGGGATGGAGGGGGCCGGAATGTGGCCACCCCAGCGCTTCAGGATATTGAAATATATGGAGTTCGGATCGGCAACCCAGACCGACAGGTTCCTGTCTATTCCGTTCAGCAGGTCCGGCCTGTGTCCCCGGGCTGTTACATAGAACAGGCGCACGGGTTGAAAAATGACCGGGGTTTCGACCAGGTGGTAATCGTGTTCATGAAAATCGCCGAACTCATGGCTGGAGATCGCCGCGTCTGCCCGGCCGGATTGGGCCAGCCGAAAGGCTTCTTCGAGGGTCCTGGTCGGGATCAGCTGTGCTTTCAGGTCGAACCCCGCCAGCATATCCGCGATCGCTTTTTCCTGGATGCCTCCTTCCAGCAAAGCGATGCGTTTGTTACTGAGGTCGAGGACGGAGGCGATCCTTGCGTCGTTGCGGCTATATATTTGCGACCAGCTGTAGAGGGCCGGGGTCTTGTGGAAATCGAAACGCAGGTTGCGTTCGGCGGAGTAGGCGATGTCGGGCATGAGGTCGATACCGCCTTCTTCGAGCTTCTTCAGGCAGTCTTCCCATTTGCAGGACACGTAGCTCAGTTGCCAGTCTTCCTTGTCCGCGACCGCTTTCAGGATATCGATCAGGATGCCAGACGCGTTTCCTTTGGTATCGGTGAAGACCTTGGGTTCGTTCTCATAGATGCCGACACGTACTTCCGACGCACCGGCATTTCCCGTCAGGCAAAGGAAACCCAGGCAGAGGAGTACGCGCAGTGTCGGCATCATGTTCGGGAGCACAGCTAAAGCAGTTTGCCCGCCCCCGGCCGCGGAGGCTTATGAACCATTATGCAAGCGGGTGTCGTAAGTCGACTGGCATGCGGCATTGGCCGACTCCAGCGTTTTTGCCGCTTCGTCCATGACGGCGGGTGGGATGGTGAACAGGCCCGGTTTGTGCCGTACCGGCTTCTGGTTCTTGGCGAGGAACTCTTCCTTCGCCTGTTCCGCGATGGCTTTGCAGGCCGTGAGGTCGGCCATGATCGTTGCCTCGAATTTCGCCCTGGCTTCGGCTGCTGCCTTTGCCCTTGCCATCGCTTGGGCGCGTGCCTGCGCCATTGCTACCCGCATTTCCTCGGCGGCCTTCAGTTCCTGTTTGTTGAGGTAATCCAGATAACCCCATGTTCCGGCCGCAAGCACGATAAGCACGACAGCAACGATCTTTTTAAGCATTTACTTCCCCCAAGTGATTGATATCAGCAGGCATCATGATAAACCAATTCAGGCCGATTTTGCCCGGCCGAAGCGCTGAGATATGCAATCGATGGGCCAGGCATTCCTTCCTTCGCGTTCTTGCGTGCGCCGATGCGCCGGTATTACGGTGCCGGATTCGGATACAGCCTGTGCACTGCTTCTATCTTTTCCAGGGTTTCTGCAGTCAGCGTCACCTCGGCGCTGGCCAGATTTTCCCTGAGTTGCTGCGGCGTCGTGGCGCCGAGGATGACGCTGCCGGTGAACCAGCGCGTCCTGGCAAAAGCCAGTGCCATCGTCGCCGGAGCAAGTCCGGCTTCCTGTGCGATGCGCACGTATTCCTTTGCGGCAGGCTGCACGTTGGGTTTCTCGTAACGCTGGCCGAAACCGGGAAAAAGCGTGATCCGTCCTTTTGCCGCCGGATCGGTAAAGTATTTGCCCGTGAGCCAGCCGAAAGCCAACGGGCTGTAGCCCAGCAGGCTGACGTTGGCGTGACGGCAAGTTTCGGCGAGTCCGCTCTCGAAGGTGCGGTTCAACAGGTGGTAGGCGTTCTGGATGCTGACGATTTTCGGCAAACCGTGTTGCTCCGCGCAACGCACAAATTCGGATACTCCCCATGGGGTCTCGTTGGAAAGGCCGATGTGGCGGATCTTTCCCGCTGCGACAAATTCCGCGAGGACTTGCAGTTGCTCGGCGATGGGCGTGCTGTCGCGTTCCTGCGTCACGTCGTAGCCGGTGGCGCCGAACATCGGGACGTAGCGGTCCGGCCAGTGGAGCTGATACAGATCGATGTAGTCGGTCTGCAATCGGCGCAGGCTGCCGTCGACGGCAGCGGTGAGGTTTTCGCGGTTGATGCGCGGGGTTTCGCGTATCCATTTGAATCCCCGCCCGGGGCCGGCGATCTTGGTGGCGACGACGAGTTTGTCGCGCTGTTGCCGCTTGAGCCAGGTGCCGACGTGACTCTCGGTGCGATGCGCGGTTTCGGCGCGCGGCGGAACGGGGTACATCTCGGCGGTATCGATGAAGTTGACCCCCTGCGATACGGCGAGATCGAGTTGCGCATGGGCCTCCGCCTCGCTGTTCTGTTCGCCGAAGGTCATCGTGCCGAGAGACAGCGCCGAGACGCTCAAGCCGCTGCTGCCCAATGTTCTGTATTCCATGATTGCTCCTCAATATCCGGGTGAAGTTATTTTAATCCGTTCATCGTGCTAGCATCCCGACATCATGACGACTGTCCTGTTTTCGTTTATTCCGCTTGACCCGGGTGGTGAATTGCAGCCTGCCGGCAAAGAACATCTGGCTGTTCGACTGGGGGTAAAGAATCGCTGGTGCTTGCCGCAAACAATCAAGGGTGTGTTGTTAGTTGAGAGGTGATATGGACAAGACAAGCATGATGCATTATCTGCCTGAGCTTGAAAGGGACGCCATTGAGCGCAGGCTGGCTGAATTGAAGGCTATGCATCCAGACCTGGGAGTTTGTGTGCTGCTGCCGGAAGCCGAGAAGGACAAAGTCGGAGTGTTGCAGTCGGCTTTTGCGGGGTGCAAGGTTCCGTTGATGGGCGCGATCTTCCCTGCATTGGTCAAGGAAGGCCGTTTTGTCACCAGCGGCGCGTGGCTGCTCTGCTTCGTCGAAATGCCCTATTTCGTGTTGCAGGAGGACCTGCCTCCGCTGGCCGCGGAAGCAGAGCTGGTCGCCGAGAAGATCGCCGGCGACATAAGGGCACAAATCGACAGTACATCCGATTTCACGCTGTTCATGCTGTTCGATGCCATGGTGCCGAATATCGGCACGCTCCTGGACAACCTGTATCTTCATCTCGCGAACCGCGTTCACTATGCCGGAGCCAATGCAGGCAGCGAATCCTTCCAGCCGATGCCATGTCTGTTCGACGGTGAGCGCACGGTGCAGAATGGTGTGCTGCTGATGTTGCTAAGGCACCACAAGGGGGCGATCCTGGAGCACGGCTATCAAACCAACCCGCATACCTCTTATGCGACATCGACCAGCGGCAATTGCATCTCCCAGATCGATTGGCGTCCCGCCTTTGATGTATATCGGGAACTGGTGCACGAACATTATGGCGAAGAAGTCACCGCGAAGAATTTCTACCAGTATGGCGTTCATTTTCCGTTCGGCATCGTGCGCGCCAATCACCATGTCCTGGTGCGCATTCCGGTCATGCTGGCCGATGACGGTTCGCTGTTCTGTGTGGGGGAAGTGCCCGCCAATTCCGTCCTGACCCTGCTCAAGGCTCCGACCGTGCGCACGGTCGAGACGCTGCATAATGTGGCGGAAGGCCTGAAAGCCCTGAACGGGGACATCGAAGGTGCCGAGTTGCTGTTGTTCTATTGCGCCGGGCGGCGCCTGCATCTCGGGATACCGATGGCGACGACCGAACTGGAGGCATTTGCCGGGCTGACGCAGGCGTCGCAGGTCGCCGGTGCGCTTTCGCTCGGCGAGATCGGCGGATCGACGGTGAACGGTTACCCGCTGTTCCACAATGCCACGTTGGTGGCCTCGCGCTGGTAGCATGGAGCGCGACGATGTCCTGCCGGTGCTGTATGACCTCGCTGTCACCATCGGCAGCGAGATCAGCGTCAAGCCTCTCCTTACGCGCACCCTGCAGCGCCTGCTGTATCACACTTCGTTTTCGGCCGGATTCATCTGCCTGGATGTTCCCCCGTGCCACAAGGCAGACCGCCAGGTCGAAGTTCGCCTCGATGCAGTGGTCGGCGATTTCGACCTGATCGGAGTGATCGGCAAGACCATCGCTTTGCCGTGTGCGTTGATCTGCGAAACGGCAGGGCCCGAGGCCGGACAGGCCGCATTATTGTCCGCGTTGCGTTGCACGCAGACTCAATACCGGGTTTATCTCAGGTTACCTATCGATCATTGCGGCGTGATCGTGCTGCTGGCGGTCGAACGACCGGAAACAAAACTTCCCCTGACAACGATGCTGCAACCGGTGCTGGCTCACTTGGCCAAAGCCATCATGCTGTGCCGCAACAACGACGCCCATACCAGCGGCTTGATCAATCAGCGCGACCTGCTCGAGAAAGTGTTCGAGAGCAGCCATTCCGGGGTAATGATCACGGACGCGGAAGGGCGTATCGTCGAAGTCAATCCCGCATTCACGCGCATCACCGGCTACGCATCTGAAGACGTGTATGGCAGGAACCCGAATCTGCTGGCTTCGGGGCGCCATGACCATGAGTTTTATCGAGAAATGTGGGACGACATCAAGACCAGCGGGCACTGGGAAGGCGAGATATGGAATCGTCGCAAGAACGGAGAGGTGTATCCGGGCTGGCTGAACATCAATCCGGTGCGGGACGCGAATGGCGCACTGCTCCATTACGTCGGCATGTTCTCGGATATCAGCAAACGCAAGGAAGCCGAAGCGCAGATACATCAGCTTGCCTTTTATGATCCGCTGACCGATTTGCCCAATCGCCGCCTGCTGATCGAACGTTTGCAGCAGGCATTCGCGTTTGGCATGCGTAGCGGCCAGCATGGCGCGGTGCTGTTCCTCGACTTGGATAATTTCAAGGCGCTCAACGACACCAGAGGCCATGATGTCGGCGACCAACTGCTGACCGAAGTGGCGAAGCGGCTCAACAAATGCGTGCGCGACGGGGACACCGTGGCCCGCCTGGGGGGTGACGAATTCGTGGTGGTGCTGGAATCCTTGAGCTCCGCCCCGGATGATGCAGCCGCCCAAGCGGATACGGCAGCCGAGAAGATACGCGATGAACTGAGCAGGCCGTACCTGTTGGCCGATCACACTTGCCATACCACGCCGAGCATAGGCGTTGTCCTGTTCCGGGGGCAGCAGCAAAGCCTGGATGAGGTGATGAAATTTGCCGATACGGCAATGTACCAGGCCAAGACGGCCGGCCGTAACACGATTCGTTTCTATGATCCGGTGATGCAGGCGGCGGTCGAGGCGCGTGCCGAACTCGAGGAAGACCTGAGACATGCCCTTGAACTTCGGCAACTGCTACTGTTCTACCAGATACAGATGGATAACCGGAATCATCCCATCGGGGCGGAAGTGCTGTTGCGCTGGCAACACCCCGGGCGGGGCTTGATCTCTCCGGCGCAATTCATTCCCCTGGCTGAAGAGACCGGACTGATCATACCTGTCGGACTTTGGGTGTTGCAGACCGCGTGCGCACAACTCAAGACCTGGCAGGGCGACGAGCGAGCTCGGAACCTGACGTTGGCGGTGAACGTCAGCGCGAAACAGTTCCGCCACCCGGATTTCGTTGTGCAAGTTCAGCGCACGCTGGCGGAATCCGGTGCGAAGCCCGGATTGTTGAAGCTCGAACTGACCGAAAGCATCGTGCTGGAAGACGTGGAGGATGCCATCGCCAAAATGCGCGAGCTGAAGGAGGCGGGCGTGAGTTTCTCGATGGACGATTTCGGGACGGGCTACTCCTCGCTGCAATATTTGAAACGCCTGCCGCTGGACCAGATCAAGATCGACCAGTCCTTTGTGCGCGACATCGTCACGGATTCGAATGGCGCAGCCATCGTGCAAACCATCATAGCGATGGGCGAGATGCTGGGACTGAACGTCATCGCCGAGGGCGTGGAGACCGAAGCCCAGCGCGAGTTTCTGGATCTGCGCGGATGCCATGCTTTTCAGGGTTTCCTGTACGGCCGTCCGGCGCCACTGCAGGATTTCGAAGCGCGCCTGAGGGAAGAAAGCGATGTCCACCTATAACGTCAATCTGCATGAGGCGGTCTATTCCCTGTCCGATGCGCTCGATCTGGTCGGCGTCACGCATATCCATCACGGCAAACGCGTTGCCTATCTGGCCACTGAGTGCGGCAAGCAGCTGGGCTGGAGCGGGCCTCGCCTGGACGAGCTTTTTCAGGCGGCGATTTTGCACGACAGCGGCGTGTCCAGAACGACGGTGCATGCCAGACTGACCCAGCTGGCATGGGAAGACGAGGCGGATCATTGCAGGCTCGGTGCGGAATTGCTGGCCGGCAGCCCTTTGTTGAAACACCTGTCGGATACAGTGCTGCACCACCACACGCATTGGACTGTGCTCAAGGACCTGGATCTGCCGCTGGAGGTCAAGCTGCGCGCAAACTGCATCTACATGGTTGACCGGGTGGATGTGCTGGCGTTGGGTTACCAGATCGGCGGGGAGGATATCCTGCTGGGCAAAGAGGAGATCAGGCACAAGATCTTCGAGCGGCGCGGCGACTGGTTCTGCCCGGAACTGGTCGACGCTTTCATGGAAATATCGATGTCCGAAGCCTTCTGGTTCAAGCTGGAGAGCGACGATGTCAACGCTTATCTGGCGACATGGCTGTCGCACTTTCCGGATCAGGCCATGGAGTTCCACGAATTGCGCAGCCTGGTACATGTCTTCTCATGCATTGTCGATGCGAAGAGCCCCTACACCAAACAGCATTCGGACGGTGTCGCCAGTCTTGCACGTTACCTTGGCGGTCATTTCCAATTGCCGCAGGAGACTTGCGAGATGCTCGAACTGGTTGGATTGCTGCACGATATCGGCAAGCTGAGGGTACCCGATAGATTACTGGAAAAACCGGCTGCGCTCGATGACGAAGAGATCATCGTCATGCGGCGGCACAGTTTCGACACTTACAGCATCCTGAAGAACATCAGGGGGCTGGAACGCGTGAGCCTGTGGGCGTTGCAGCATCACGAAAGGATGGATGGCACAGGCTATCCATTCCGGACAAAAGAGGCCGATCTCTCTTTTGAAGCGCGCATCGTCGCGGTTGCGGATGTGTTCCAGGCACTGGCGCAGGATCGACCTTACCGCGGTGCGCTGGAACAGGATGTCATCCTGACGATCCTCAAGCAACAGGCCGACAGTGGCAAACTGGATGGTCGCGTGGTTGCCGCGGTTGAGAGGAATCTACGGGAATGCTGGCATGTCGCGACACAGGGGCATGCATAACCAGGGTGTGATGGCATGAAACTGAGCGCTAGATTCTATTTGCTTATGACGGTCATATTTTTGAGTTTCAGTCTGGTTTCATGGCTGGCATTCAGCGATATGGTCAACGAAATCAATGTTCTTTGGGGGAAGCGATTCGCCGAGCGTCAGGTGTTGTTCGACAAGCATCGGACTCTCTCGCCGCTGATCCGGGAGATCAGGCTGGCTCGCCAGATGGCAGCCGAACCGGCGTTGATCGAGATGGCGTTGCACGAGGAAGATGCAGCGGTAAGGCGAAGGGCGACCAAGGTGATGGAGCGCTATCGTTTCGATTTTCGGGACCACAGTTATTTCGCGGCTTTTGCCCGCAGCGGTAACTATTACTTCAACGACTCGGCGGGACAGTATTCGGATAAACAGTATCGCTATACGCTTTCCCCTCGTGAAAAACGTGACTATTGGTTCTATGCCACCCTGAAAAGCGGGGTCGATTACCAGGTGAATCTTGATCCGGATGTGCATCTGGGGGTGGTGAAAGTCTGGATCAATGTGCTGCTCAAGAACGGCAGCGAAGTACTGGGCGTGATCGGCACCGGCATCGACCTGACCGAGTTCCTGAAAGAGAGCGTGGATATCAACCAGCCCGGGGTGGACACTTTCTTCGTCGACAAGAGCCTGGCCATCCAGCTTTCCGCCGATCCCAGGCTGATCGATTATGCGAGCATCGCCAAGACGGTCGGCGAACGCATCAAGATCGACGCGTTGTTCAAGAACCCTGCTGATATCGAACGTCTGCGCCAGGCGGCCATCGACCTTGAGAAACATCAGGGTGGCGAAGTATCGACCTTGTGGGTGGATTACCGTGGAGAGAAGCGCCTGCTCGGCATGGCCTATTTGCCCGAGGTCGGCTGGTACGACCTGACGCTCATGGACGAAAGAAGCCTGCAAGTGTTGCGCGGCTTCACTTGGTTGCCCCTGTTGTTGGGGACAATATTTCTCATGGCGATGCTGATACTCGGATTCTTGCTGCATCGCTGGGTGCTGGATCCGATCGCAAGACTGACCGAAGCCACGGAGCATATCCAGCGTGGCAACTATGACGTCGAGCCCCCGATTGTAGGACGGGGGGAGATATCGGCGCTATCGCGCTCGTTCTGGCAGATGGTCGAATTCGTACGCAATACCAACGTCGAACTGGAGCGCAAGGTCAATGAGCGTACGCAGGATCTGCTGCGGTTGACGGAGAGCGATTACCTGACGGGGCTGCTGAACAGGCGCGGCATGACGGACAAGCTGGAGAAGGAAGTTGCACGGCAGGCCCGTCAGGGAGGGGCAATGGGACTGCTTTTGCTGGATCTGGATCATTTTAAACAAGTCAACGACAACTATGGCCATGCGGCGGGCGATCTCGCGATATGCGCTACCGCCAACGTATTGCGCTCGATGAAGCGCAGCTATGACTACGCGGGGCGCTGGGGCGGAGAAGAGTTCATGCTGCTGTTGCCGGAGTGCAATGAGGATGAAATGGTTGCCATTGCCGAACGCATCCGTGAGGCGATCAGGAATTTGCATATCGAAGCAGGAACCCGGAATTTCACATTCACGGTCAGTATCGGCGTGCACTATCCGAGCGGCCCGCAGACACTGGACACGATGCTGCAACAGGCCGACAAGGCGTTGTATGCGGCGAAAGACGCGGGGCGTGACTGTGTGCGTACCTCCAGGCAAAGGTCCTGACTGCTCCTGCAGCCATCTTGCCGCAGTGAAAAACTATCCCCGCGTGTTCGATTGCGTCTGGAACTGGGTCAGGTCGACCAGCGGCGCCGGTTGCCAGCCAGGTTTGCGATGCTCGGCCACGACATTGGTGAAGATACCGCCGCGCACGTAGAACTTGGCGGTGAGGCGCATGAAACGGGGCTGGATGGCAGCGATCAGGTCGTCCAGTACCCGGTTGGTCACGTCCTCATGGAAGTGCCCTTCGTTGCGGAAGGACCAGATATAGAGCTTCAGGCTCTTCAGTTCCACGCATTTTTCGTCCGCGATGTAATCCAGGATCAGCGTGGCGAAGTCTGGCTGTCCGGTCTTTGGGCACAGGCAGGTGAATTCAGGGATTTCCATGTGGATGTGGTAATCACGCCCGGGTTGCGGGTTGGGGAAGGTCTCCAATGTCTTGGTGGGTTGGGTGGTCATTTGGTGAGGTGCCCGGGTTCAGTTAGAATGCGGCGCATTATATCGTCAGCCTGAATCAAATTGCGTCTCGCACATATAAAGTTAGCCGGCTTCAAGTCCTTCGTTGATCCCACCCATATCTCCCTTCCCGGGCAGCTGGTGGGTATCGTCGGTCCCAACGGGTGCGGCAAGTCCAACGTCATCGACGCCCTGCGCTGGGTGCTGGGCGAATCGCGCGCCTCGGCGCTGCGCGGCGAATCCATGCAGGACGTGATCTTCAACGGCGCCGGCACGCGCAAGCCGGTGGCTCGGGCCAGCGTCGAACTGGTGTTCGACAATTCGCTGGGCAAGGTTGGCGGGCAATGGGCCACCTATGCCGAGATCTCCATCAAGCGCGTGCTGCAGCGCGACGGCGATTCCAGCTACTACATCAACAACCAGTCGGTACGCCGCAAGGACATCACCGACATCTTTCTCGGCACCGGGGTCGGCGCCAGAGCCTATGCCATCATCGAGCAGGGCATGATCTCGCGCATCATCGAGGCGAAGCCCGAGGAGCTGCGCGTTTTCCTCGAAGAAGCCGCGGGCGTCTCCAAATACCGCGACCGCCGCCGCGAGACCGAGCTGCGCCTGGGCGATACCCGCGACAACCTGCTGCGCGTCAGCGACATCCTGCAGGAACTCGACAAGCAACTGGTGCATCTGGGCGGACAGGCGGAGGTGGCCAAGACCTATCGCGAACTGGAAGTGCGGCGCGAAACCACGCAAAAGCTGCTGTGGCTGGTGAACAAACAGGAAGCCGAAACGCGCCGGGTACGTCTGTCGCAGCAGGTGGAAAAGACCAAGAACGACCTGGAAGCCGAGATTGCCAGACTGCGTGAAGTGGAAGCCAAGCTGGAAACCGCGCGCAGCGAGCACTTTGGCCTGTCCGATGCGTTGCATGCCAAGCAGGGTGAACTGTACGCGAGCAATGCCGAGGTGTTGCGCCTGGAACAGCAGATCGCCTTCATCGTCGAACAGCGCAACCGCCTTTCGCAACAGATACAGAACGGCGAGCGCCAGATCGCACAGCAGCAGACGCAATTGCAGGGCCTGCGTACCCTGCGCACGCACTGGCAGCAACAGCAGGAAGATGCCGCCATACGCGTGGCGACCTGCGAGAATCGCAGCGAAGTGGAGGCGCAGAGCCTGCCGCAAGTCGAAGAGGCGGCGCGCGTGGCGCAGGAACGCCTCAATGCGATGCAGCGCGAGCAGATGCTGATCCAGCAGCAGCTGCAGATATTCGAGACCCAGCGCGGCCATGTGTTGGGCAATGTGCAGCAACTGGACAACCGTCGTTCGCGCCTGATGCTGGAGCGCGACAACCTGCCGCAAGTGGATATCGAATTGCTGGAGCAGAACCAGCAACAGCTCGCCGAGATGCAGGCCGAGTACGAGATGCAGCAGCAGCAACTGGCTGAGTTGCAGGAGCACCTGCCGCTGGCCGACGCCGAACGCCGCCGGCAGCGCGATGCGGTGCAGGAATTGTCGCGCCAGCTGACGCAAGCCGAAGCGCGGCTGAATGCGCTGCAGCAGTTACAGGCGCAGCTCGACAACGACAAGAATCTGAAGAACTGGCTGACGCGGCACCAGCTGGAAAACGCACCGCGTTTGTGGCAGTCCATCCGTATCGAGCAAGGCTGGGAAGATGCCCTGGAGGCGGTATTGCGCGAGCGTATCAACGCGCTGGCATTGCCGCGGCTGGAAGATGCGGCTGGCTGGAACGATGCGCCGCCGGCCAAACTGGCAGTGTATGCGGCGGACGGGATGCGTCCGGACAATGCCTCGGCGCAGGCCGGTCTGACGCCGCTGGCGAACTATGTGCATTGCCAGGATGCCCAGGCAGCACCGGTGGTCGAGGATTGGCTGGCCGGGGTGTATGCCGTATCGACATTGAACGAGGCTCTGAACCAGCGTAACAATTTGCCGGTCGGCTCCTGGCTGGTGACGGCGCAAGGACATCTGGTCGGCGCGCACAGTGTGCTGTTCCACGCGCCGGACAGCCAGTTGCACGGCGTGCTGGCGCGTCAGCGCGAGATCGAACAGTTGCAACAGGAAGTCGAGCGGCGCAGTGCCGCGCTGGAGCAGGGCAAGCAGCAGTCTGCAGCGGCGGAAGAGGCTTATCACACCATCGAAGGCCGCATCGCGCCGTTGCGCAGTTCCGTCAGCGAGTTACAGCAACGCCAGCACAGCGTGCAGATGCAGATCCTGAAGCTGACCCAGGCCAACGAACGCACGCAGGAGCGCAGCGTGCAGATCGCGCAGGAACTGGAAGAGTTGGCGGACCGTATCGCGAACGAGCAGCGCCAATTGGAAGAGATCGCCGAGCAGATGGCGATCCAGCGCGAGAAACTGTCGTCGCAGCAGACGGAAAGCGATCAGGCGCGGCAGCAGTCCGGAACCCAGGACAATCTGTTGCGCGAACAGCGCGACCGGGCGCAAAAGGCGCAGCACGAATTGCAGGAGGCGCGTTTCTTTGCCAAGACCTGTGCGGAGAAACTGGCCGATCTGGAACAGAACATGAAGCAGCAAGGCGAGACGCTGACGCAACTGGAAGAGGCGCTGGCGCACAGCCGCAATGAGCAGGCCGGCCTGAGCGAAGGCGATGCGGACCGGCAATTGCAGGGGGCATTGCAACAGCGCCAGGTGCATGAACAAGCGCTGGCCGAAGCGCGCAATATTCTGGAAAACGCCACGCTGAACCTGAATCGCATGGAGCAGGAGCGCATGGCCTGCGAGCAAAAGCTGCATCCGTTGCGCGAGAAGGTCAGCGAGATCACGCTGAAGGAACAGGAAGCGCGGATCCAGTTCGAACAATGGGCAGAACAACTGCAGGGTGTGGATGAGGAGCCGCTGCTGCCGCTGATCGAAGGCGCCAAGGCGGGGGGGCTGCAGAACGAACTGACGCGCCTTGGCAACGAGATTACGGCATTAGGGGCGGTGAACCTGGCGGCGCTGGAAGAATTGCAGACGGCGCAAGAGCGCAAGACCTATCTGGATGCCCAGGCAAAAGACCTGAACGAGGCGATCGAGACGCTGGAAGACGCGATCCGCCGCATCGACAAGGAGTCACGCGACCTGCTGATGGCGACTTACGAGGAAGTGAATCGCCATCTGTCCGAGCTTTTCCCGGTGCTGTTCGGCGGCGGCGACGCGAAGCTGGTGCTGACCGGCGAGGAAATCCTGGACAGTGGAGTGCAGGTGATGGCGCATCCGCCCGGCAAGAAGAACGCATCCATCCATCTGCTGTCCGGCGGCGAGAAGGCGCTGACCGCCATCGCGCTGGTGTTCTCGTTGTTCCAGCTCAACCCGGCGCCGTTCTGCGTGCTGGACGAAGTGGACGCGCCGCTGGACGATACCAATACAGAGCGGCTGTGCAAGCTGATCCAGAAGATGTCGGACAAGACGCAGTTCGTCTATATCAGCCACAACAAGATCACCATGGAGATGGCGCAGCAGCTGATTGGCGTGACCATGCAGGAACGCGGTGTGTCCAAGGTGGTGTCGGTGGATATCGAAGAAGCGTTGAAGTTGAGCGAAGACAGCGGCGGCAAAGCCGCTGTCGCAGCCTAGTCGCAGCTGGAGCTGATTGTCTTGCGGGCATCCTCCAGGCGCTGAGCACGCGTGGCATCGTCCATAAAGGAACGGTCGCCGTTGGCATCGTACGTCACGATACGCGGACTTTGTTCCAGTGCCTGGGCGTTTTCGCGTGCGGCGGCACAGTTTTTCTTCTTGGCTTCAGCCTCGGCATCCTTTTGCGCCTGCTTTTGTGCGGCTTCCTCTTGCGCCTTCTTGGATTTCTTCATTTCAGCTTCGCGTTCGGCGGCGCTCTTCGGAGCGCGGCTGGCAGGGGCTTCGGCCCGTTCTTTGCCGGCGATGTTGCGCACGGTTTCGGTTGTCACGTCCGGCGGTGGAGTGTCCGAGTAATGGACTTTGCCGTCGGCATCCACCCATTTATTCAGCGCAGCGTGGGCATTCAGGGGAAGTATCGACAGTGCGATAATGAAAAGATAATGCTTCATGAGGTCATCCTCCAAGATTGATGGTCGTGAAACTAGCTGTTAATTTGCCTCGCGTCAATTTATGATAGCGCCCGGGTTTTAACCTGGCTACCAATCTTGGGAGCCAGGAACGACTACAAGCGGAGTTGCTGGCTGAAATGTCCCGTACACAATTGCAGGCAGGCATGAATCAGGATTATTTCCAGATGGAAAAGAATCAGGACTTGGTGCACCGATTGTTTCGTTCCTATTACCGGGCGCACCAGAACTCCGGCAAGCTGTTCGACGACCTCCCGGATTTCTTCCTGGTCAAACCGATCGACCTTAAAGATGCCGATTTGACGACGCGTGCTTCAGACAAGCTGATCATCGACGACTGCGTCAATCGGGCGCAAGAGCGTCGGGGCTATGTCGGGGTGAGCAAACGGAAGAATCCCAAGCTGAATTATTATTGGCTGGAATTGGCTGTACTGCCTTTTGTTTTGGGCGATCCGGTGTCGGAGAACAACAAGAACGAGTTTTTCTATGTATTGAGCAATTTCATCGAATATACAAAACGCCATCCCAGAGTCTACGGGGATATCACCGCCGAGATCGATTCCGACAAGGATCTGGCGTTGATGCTGAAAGAAATAAATAAACAAGGCGCCAGCCTTGAGCCATTGTTGCAGGTCTATCCGCAGGAGATGCTGGTCCAGTTCAATACGAACTGGCCGATCAGCGAAGTGAACAAGCTGTTGATGACATTGAAGGATAACGACCAGAGCTGGTGTGAAGTCTTTTTCGAGTATCTGATCTACGTCATGGGCAGGAAGGGCAAGGGCGGCTAATCGCTGCGAGACCGCTGCGCAAGTTTTGATATAATGCGCTCTTTGCAGAGGAAGGTTCCCATGCGTATTACTCAAAAAGCTCTCACCTTCGACGATGTACTGCTGCTCCCGGCGCATTCCAACGTCTTGCCGCGCGATGTCAGCCTGCGCACCCAATTGACCCGCAACATCACCCTTAACATCCCGTTGCTGTCCGCGGCAATGGACACCGTCACCGAGGCACGCCTGGCGATCGCCCTGGCGCAGGAAGGCGGCATCGGTATCGTACACAAGAATATGACCGCCAAGGAGCAGGCGGCACAAGTCTCCAAGGTCAAGCGTTTCGAGAGCGGCGTTGTAAAGGATCCCATCACCATCGCGCCGGATATGACAGTGCGCGACGTGCTCAACCTGACCCGGCAACACAAGATATCCGGGCTGCCAGTGCTGCAGGGCAAGCAGGTCGTCGGTATCGTGACCAATCGCGATCTGCGCTTCGAGAGCAATCTCGACCAGTCCATCACCAACATCATGACGCCGCGCGAAAGGCTCATCGTCGTCAAGGAAAATGCAAACCGCGACGAAGCGCGCAGCCTGATGCACAAGCACCGTATCGAACGCGTGCTGGTGGTGAACGATGCATTCGAGTTGTGCGGACTCATTACGGTGAAAGACATCCTGAAATCCAGCGAACACCCGTTGGCCTGCAAGGACCATTATGGCCGCCTGCGCGTTGGCGCTGCGGTCGGTGTGGGTGAAGGGACCGAAGAGCGCGTGGCGTTACTGGTCGAGGCCGGCGTGGACGTGCTGGTGGTTGACACTGCCCACGGCCATTCGCAGGGCGTGCTGAGCCGCGTGCAGTGGGTCAAGAAGAACTATCCGAAAGTCGATGTGATCGGCGGCAATATCGCAACCGCAGCCGCAGCCAAGGCGCTGGTCGACCACGGTGCGGACGGCGTCAAGGTCGGCATCGGCCCCGGCTCGATCTGTACCACGCGCATGGTCGCCGGTGTCGGTGTTCCCCAGATATCGGCCATCCAGAACGTGGCTGATGCGCTGGCAGATTCGGACGTGCCGCTCATCGCCGACGGCGGCGTGCGTTTTTCCGGCGACATCGCCAAGGCCGTCGCGGCCGGTGCGCATGCCGTCATGCTGGGCGGACTGTTCGCGGGTACCGAGGAAGCGCCGGGCGACATCGAGTTGTACCAGGGGCGCTCCTACAAATCCTACCGGGGCATGGGCAGCCTGGGGGCGATGCAACAAGGTTCCAGTGACCGCTATTTCCAGGAAAACGAGGGTAATCAGGAGAAACTGGTACCCGAAGGCGTCGAGGGGCGCGTACCCTATAAAGGCAGCGTACTGGCCGTGATACACCAATTGCTGGGTGGGCTGCGCGCGAGCATGGGTTACCTGGGCTGCCCTGATATCGCTACCGTGCATGCCAAAGCGGAGTTCGTCGAAATCACCTCTGCAGGTATCCGCGAATCGCATGTTCACGACGTGCAAATCACCAAAGAAGCGCCTAACTACCACATAGACTAGGATTCAGGATACGGGATACAGGATACAGGATTCGAGAAAAACATCCCTGTATCCCGGCTCCTGTATCCCGTATCCTCCAAAATCATGCACAAGAAAATCCTCATCCTCGATTTCGGTTCCCAATATACCCAGCTTATCGCCCGCCGCGTGAGAGAGACGCATGTCTATTGCGAGTTGCATCCGTGGGATATGACGGATGCCGACATCAAAGCCTTCGATCCCGCCGGCGTCATTCTTTCAGGCGGCCCGAATTCGGTATATGAGGATGAGACGCCCAAGGCGCCGGATGTGGTGTTCGAGCTGGGCGTCCCGGTGTTCGGTATCTGTTATGGCATGCAGACCATGGCGGCACAACTGGGCGGCAAGGTCGAGAGCGGCAAGGTGCGCGAGTTCGGCTATGCCGAGATCCGTGCACAGGGTCACTCCAGGTTGTTCAATGGTATCCAGGACAAGACCAACGCAGCGGGCCACGGCCTGCTCGATGTGTGGATGAGCCATGGCGACAAGGTGACGGCACTGCCGCCCGGTTTCTCGGTGATCGCTTCGAACGAGGCCACACCTTTCGCTGCGATGGCGGACGAGTCGCGTCGCTACTATGCGGTGCAGTTCCATCCGGAAGTCACCCACACCCACCAGGGCAAGGCCATCATCGGCCGCTTCGTGCACGACATCTGCGGTTGCGGCCAGGATTGGAACATGCCGGACTACATCGCCGAGGCGGTGGCGAAGATCAAGGCGCAGGTTGGCAGCGAAGAGGTCATCCTTGGCCTGTCCGGTGGAGTGGACTCTTCCGTGGCGGCAGCGCTGATCCATCGCGCCATCGGCGACCAGCTTACCTGCGTTTTCGTGGACAACGGCCTGCTGCGCCTGAACGAAGGCGAACAGGTGATGGAGACGTTCGGCAAGAACCTGAACATGAAGGTCATCCGTGTCGACGCCAGCGGCGAATTCATGAAGCACCTCGCCGGTGTGACCGACCCTGAGCAGAAACGCAAGATCATCGGACGCGAATTCGTCGAAGTGTTCCAGCGCGAGTCCGCCAAGCTCAAGCAGGCCAAATGGCTCGCCCAGGGCACCATCTACCCAGATGTGATCGAGTCTGCGGGAGCGAAGACCAAGAAGGCCCATACCATCAAATCGCACCACAACGTCGGCGGCCTGCCTGAATCCATGCACCTCAAGCTGCTGGAGCCGCTGCGCGAACTGTTCAAGGATGAAGTGCGCGAGCTTGGCGTGGCACTGGGTTTGCCTGCAGACATGGTTTACCGCCATCCCTTCCCGGGGCCGGGTCTGGGCGTGCGCATCCTGGGCGAAGTGAAGCGGGAATATGCCGAATTACTGCGCCGCGCCGATGCCATCTTCATCGAAGAGCTGCGCAACACCCGGGATGCCGGCGGCAAGAGCTGGTATGACCTCACCAGCCAGGCTTTCACGGTGTTCCTGCCGGTGAAATCGGTCGGCGTGATGGGTGACGGGCGCACCTACGAATGGGTGGTGTCCTTGCGTGCCGTGCAGACACAGGATTTCATGACGGCGCACTGGGCGCATTTGCCGTACGAACTGTTGGGCAGGGTGTCGAACCGTATTATCAACGAAGTGCGTGGCATCAACCGTGTGGTCTACGACATCTCGGGCAAGCCACCTGCCACCATCGAGTGGGAGTGACGCCTGGTATTCCTGAAGTGAAGACAGGCATTTAAGACCCGGCATGCATCCTTCCGCAATCTATCGTTGGGCAGATGTACCCGGGTTGCTGGGGTTCGCGGCGGCATATGCGCTGCTCATCAAACTCAACCTGACCTATCTCACCACGGACGGAAATATTTCGCCGGTCTGGCTCCCCAGCGGATTGGGACTTGCCGCGTTATTGATAGGCGGAAAAAAATTCTGGCCCGCCATTCTCGTTGGCGCGATGGCAACCTATCTGGCCGTCGGGCGTTCTCTTCCGGTCGCATTCTGCATCGCGTCGAGCAATACCATCGAGCCGTTGCTTGCGGTCTGGCTGCTTTCGCGCATCAGGCGTTTCGACCCGAAGCTGCAATTTTCGGGAGATTATCTTTGGCTGATTTCCATCGGGGCTCTAGTTGCGGCACTGGCCGCATTCATAGGCGCTGTCGGCCTGACGATGGCAGGTATCCTGCCCCGTGACGCCATCATTCTGGAATGGATGTCCTGGTGGCGCGGGAACCTGTTCGGTATCGCAATATTCACACCGGCCTTGCTGATCTGGCGAGATTGGCCGGCGGGCTGGATAAGAGGCACCGGCAGGGGCTTCGAGGCGTCGATGTTCATCCTGCTGGCTTTCCTCACAAGCCTGGTGGCTTTTCATGGCTGGACGCCGCAATCCTTATCCGGCTTCCCCTTGGGGTATCTGATGTTCCTGTTCGTCAGTTGGGGTGCACTGCGTTTCGGGCGGCATGGCGTTACGCTGATACTGTTGATGTCGGCGATACAGGGAATCCTGGGTTCCCTGGACGGTGTCGGATTTTTTGCCACGGATATCAATACCGGATTGGCGAATTTCTGGCTGTTCATGATGAGCATGACCGTCGTCGGGATCGTGCTTTCGACCACGATCCTGCATCATCGGCGTGATGCCGGGGCCTTGCGCGAAAGCGAATCCAGACTGCATGAGATTCTCGACCATGCGCCGGTCGGTGTCTGGCTGGTAGGACCGGACGGAAAATACCGGTTTGTGAACAGGCGGTTCTGCGCCTCCACAGGCATCCCGGAAAGCGCATTTTTGAACACCAAACACCTGCCAGATCTTTTGGGCGAGGAGGTCGCAGCGAATTTCCTGGCTTCCGACCGCACCTGCCTGACGCAGGACGCACCCTTCGTCTCGGTCGAACCGATCACGCTGGTGGACGGGAAGTCGCATCAACTGGAGATCACCAAGTCCAAACTGCGCGATACCAAAGGCGAAGTGATCGGCGTCATCGGTATTTCCGTGGATGTCACCGCACGTAAACAGGCCGAAGCGGCACTGCGCGAAAGCGAGGCGCTCTGGAGTTTTGCGCTGGAGGGCGGCGGGGATTGCGTATGGGACTGGAACCTGCAAACCAACGATGTCGAGCTTTCCAAGGGTGGCAAGAGCATGTTCGGGTTCGCCGACGACGAAATCGGCAACAGCATGGCGGAATGGAATGCGCGCGTTCATCCGGACGACATCGCCCGTTTGCTGGTCCATATCGGGGATTTTTTCCGCGAAAAGCAGGACAGGTTCGCGGCGGAATATCGCGTACGTTGCAAGGACGGGAGCTGGAAGTGGATTTTGACGCGCGGGATGGTGGCGCATCGTTCGGACGATGGCACGGTGGTGCGCATGATCGGCACGCACACCGACCTGACCGAGCGCAAGCAGGCCGAAGAGACCATCCAGCGCCAGGCAAACTACGATGCGCTTACCCAGCTGCCAAACCGGCGCCTTTTCCGCGATCGCCTTGAGCAAACCATCAGATCGTCCAAGCGTGACCGTTCGCCGTTTGTACTCATGCTGATCGACCTTGACCATTTCAAGGAAGTCAACGACACCATGGGACATGATGCCGGAGACTTCCTGTTGGTGGATGCGGCGCAACGCATCCAGCACTGCATGCGCGAATCCGATACGGTGGCGCGCATGGGAGGGGATGAGTTCGTCGTGATCCTGCCCGATATCGACGATACCGCCAGCATCGAGCGCATCGCGCTGACGATCATCGAAAAGCTGGCCGCTCCTTTCCTGCTGGGCGAGGAAAAAGCGTTCATCTCCGCCAGCATCGGCATCACGCTCTATCCCAACGATGCAGGGAGCATGGAAACACTGTTGAAGAACGCGGACCAGGCGATGTATGTCGCCAAGAATCTGGGACGCAACCGCTTCAGCTATTTCACGCCCGTATTGCAGGAGAACGCGCAGAAGCGCATGCGCCTGGTCAACGACCTGCGCGATGCCCTGGCGTCCGGCCAGTTCTGCGTGTATTACCAGCCCATCGTCGAACTGGCGACGGGCGACATCCACAAGGCCGAAGCGCTGATCCGCTGGATGCATCCCAAACGCGGCATGGTAAGCCCTGCCGAGTTCATTCCGCTGGCGGAAGAGATCGGCATGATCGTCGAGATCGGCGATTGGGTGTTGCGGCAGGCAATGCACCAGGTGAAGCGTCTTCAGGCGAGCCACCACAAGGGTTTCCAGATCAGCGTCAACAAGTCCCCGGTGCAATTCCACAACGACAATTCGCAGAAGGCCGCGGAATGGCTGAGCGAACTGGAACAGAACGGATTGCACGCGAGCAGCCTGATCGTGGAAATCACCGAAGGCGTTTTGCTGGACGATGCCGGCCATGTCAAGGACAGGCTGCTGGCCTCGCGCGACGCCGGTATCCAGGTCGCGATCGACGATTTCGGCACGGGCTATTCTTCCCTGGCCTACCTCAAGAAATTCGACATCGATTACCTGAAGATCGACCGGTCATTTGTGAAAAATCTGGGCAGCGAGACCGACGATATGGTGCTATGCGAGGCGATCATCGTGATGGCACACAAGCTCGGGTTGAAAGTCATTGCCGAAGGCGTCGAGACCGAACAGCAATGCGATATGCTGCAGCGTGCCGGGTGTGACTATGCGCAAGGGTTCCTGTTTTCAAAGGCGATTCCGGCACAAGAGCTTGAGGCTTTGTTGCAGAGGAATAAGGAAGGGTGAATTACATTCACCATTAGTTCCGGAGTCCATCCGGTTTCCCGCATCACCATTAGAAGCGCATAACCTCGCCGCATTTATATTCCATGTATCGGGTGGGGTGCCTGGCCAGCCTGCAAATCCCACCGTTTCATGAAATGGACCGTATTTCCGCTTTTATTCCACGCTTTCCCGCGAGACTGAACTGTTACTTTAGCGTCGAGCCGATGCCCTTGGCATCATCAAGCGAAAGAGGTGGAACATGTCAGCACTGAAAAATATCCGTTTGGTTTCTTCCCGCGGCGAAGAGAATCCTGTCGAATCCGAAGCGATATTGGAATCGCGCGGGCGTGTCGAAGCCGAGATCGAAGCGCAGTTGGCGGTGCAGGCACGCACGCGCGCCGAGGCCCATGCCCGAGCCGTGCTGCAAGGCAAGGTGCGGCAGGAGAGCGAACTCGCCGAACAGATAGAAGCGCGTACCCGCGCTGAATCCGAAGTGACCGGGGAAGTAAAGGCGCGGCTTGAGCTGGAACGCGAGCTGGCTGCGGCGGCCTATGCCAAGAAAAAGGCCGAGGAACGCCTGACCGACGCGGTGCGCGAGAAGCTGGAAGCGGAAAGACAGGCACAGGCCGAGATGGAGCAACGACTGGTAGCCGAACAGCGCGTGCGCAAGGAACTGGAACAGCAAGCCGAATCGGATCGCGAAGCGGCGCTGCTTGCGCAAGAAAAAGCCCACACGGAACAGTTATTGACACAGGCCGTGCAGAACAAGCTCAAGTCCGAGAAAGAGGCGATGGCGATGGTCAACGCCAAGCTGGCCGCCGAGGAATCTGCGCGGGAAGCAATGAATGCCCGCGTGCGGGCCGAGATGCTGGCCTTGGCCGAGAAGCAGGCCCGTGTTGCAGCCGAACTGGATGCCGAGCGCGCAGCGATGGCGCGTGCGGATGAAGAGCGCAAGGCGGCCAGGGAAATCGAGTTGCGCATACAGGTCGAACGGCAGGCACAGGCGGAAGCATCTGCGCGCGTGGCGGCTGAACTGAAAGCGGCGGAGATCGCGAAGAAGGCTGTAGAAGCGGAGCAGCAGGAACGCCTGGTCGCGGAACGCAAGCTGCAAGCGGAGCAAGAGATGCTGAAGCTGCTCGCATCGCGTGTGGAAGCGGAGCAAAAAGCGGTCAAGGAACGCGAGGCGGCAAATGCGCTGCTGGAACAGATTGAGCTGGAAGCGCGTGACTTGCTGGCCGCCGAAGAGCAAGCCAGGCGTGCCGCAGAGGTCAAATTGCAGGCGGAACGCGAATTGACTGCAATGGCGCAGCAGCGGGCCGAAGCCGATATGCGTGCTTCGCATGCCATTGAGCTGCAGGTGCATGCCGAAGCGGAAGCGATAGAGCAAGCCAACCAGCGCTACGAGATGGCGGAATGCGCCAGAAGTATCGCCGAAGGCAAGGCTGAAATGGAAGCCGGGCTTTTTGCGCAGGCGCAGGCGCAGGCCCGGGCCGATGAACTGACTGCCCGCGAACTGCAAAAGAAACTGGACGCCATCAATGCCGCCTTGCCCCTGGCTGAAGAACGCGCGCGCCTGATGGCCGAATCCTGCCTGGCCGAAGAAGAGCGGCTGGCTGCAGAAAAGGCCGCCGTTGAGGCTTTGCAGAAACGCACGGACGCGGAGCGTCTTGCAGTGGAGGCGGCCAGACAAAGACAGGCTGCGGATGAGGAAGCGGCCCGGGTTGCAGAGGCCAAATTATCCGTCGAGAACGCAGCTATCGAACAGATCACTTTGCGCATGGACGCCGAGCTGCGCGCCATCGAAGCCGACAACGAGCGCATTGCCGCCGAAGTGCGCGCGCAGGAGGCCGCCGCTGCCAGACTGGCGATGTCGGAAGAGATCGCCGCCGCAGCGAAAGCCAAGGAAGAGCTGGAGATTCGCGGACTCGGCATGGCAAAGTTGAAAGCCGAATCTCTGGCACTTGCCATCAAAGCGGAAGAAGAAACGATGCAAGCCGAGGCGCGTGCCGCGATGCAGGCACGCCAGCGCGTCGCGGCAGCGGAGGAGACCAGGCGCCGCATTGAAGAACGGGAACGCCAGGAGACTGCACAGCTTTTGCTGGACCAGCAGAACAGGGATGCGGAAGAGCGGGCTGCGGCCGAGCGTGTGGCCGCACTGGTACGCCAGCGCATCGCTGTTTCCGAGGAAAACAAGCTGATCATTGCAGAGCGCGAGCGTGAGGAGGCCGCCAAGCTGGAGCTGGAACAGCAGAATCAGGCCCTGGAGCAGCAGCACCTGCTGCTGGTGCAGCAGAACCGGGAAGCCGAGGAAAGCCTGGTTGCCGTATGCAATGGGCGCATCGAAGCGGAACGGTTGGCGATCGATGCGACAGAAGGCCGCATCGCGGCCGAGCAGCACGCCGCCGAATTGGCGCGCAGGCGTGATTTTGCAGAATTGCTGGCGCACCAGGCCGCCAACGAGAAGATCGCAATGCAGGAGCAGGCCATTGCCGCGTTGCGCCAAAGCGAAGAGCTGGAACGCGGACTGACCGGAAAAGTGAAGGAAGAATTGCACCAGGCCAAGATCCAGCTGGAAACGGGAAAGTTACTGCAACGGCTGAGCAAGACGCACCGTATCAACCGCTTCTCCCAGGTCGCCCTGTCTGGATTGCTGTTGCTGGTAGCGGGGATGTGGTTTGCGGGCGTGGGTTCGAATGCCAGGACTGAGAGTGCCGCGAACAACGGCAAGATCGTGATGGCGCAATCCGCACTTGAGAAACCTGCGAGCGAATCGGCGGATCTGGGCAATTTGAAGCTGTCCGCCAATTTGGGTGGTTCGCCTTCGATGCAGGGGATTCAGCGGCCGGCTGAGAAAGAGTTTTAAGATTGGTTTATTGGGAGCGGGGCGGAACGCTCCGATTCCCGTTACTTAATTTGTGATATCAACCGGAAAGAACTCCCTGATTTTTATTGCACATTCTATGTGATTGTTTTTGTGGGTACTATTTAGCAAATGCAATGATACACTTGCAATCGACCTGATTCAAAAAATTGGGTCTTGTGCAAGTTGATGGAGTGGTTATTACCTGCCATGCCTTGGTTGTCCTGATTCTGTTGGATGAGTGAAGCCCCCCGTTTAATCGTATATAATTCCCCGCTGTTCATTTCGGGGTTTTCCCTACATGCTGGAAGTCGGCAATCTCGCGTGCAGTCGCGGCGATCATCGGTTGTTTTCCGGACTGAGTTTTACGCTGCATCCCGGACAAATCATGCAGGTGCAAGGGGCGAACGGTAGCGGCAAGACCAGTTTGCTGCGTACCTTGTGCGGTTTCATCCAGCCGGACGAGGGCCAGATACTCTGGCGCGGCAAGCGTGTTCGCGACCTGGGAGAGGATTATTTCGCGGAGTTGCTGTATCTGGGGCACTTGAATGCCATCAAGGACGAGTTGAGCGCGCTGGAGAATCTCCAGATGAGCGCGGGACTGGCGGGTTATACAGTGAGCGAGCAGCAAGCCATCACCGTGTTGCGCCGCATGGGATTGCAGCGTCGCGAACATCTTCCGGTGCGGGTATTGTCTCAAGGGCAGCGGCGCAGAGTGGCGTTGGCGCGCTTGCTGACCAGCGATGCGCATTTGTGGATACTGGACGAGCCTTTGACCGCACTGGATGTGGGGGCTGTGGGCCTGATGCAGGAACTAATCGGCGAGCATCTGTCGAACGGAGGCATGACGATATTCACCACGCACCAGCCGTTGCAGGTGGCGGGTGTGCAGATGCGACAGTTGGCGCTGTCATGACACGGTGCGCGAATGCGATGGGTGCGGGAATGACAGTGCAGCACCTTCTCCCGCAAACGGCTGGCTTTGCCATAACCAGCCACTTGCCAGCTCGCTGGCTTAGTGGATTGGCTAGTAGCTTCACCAGTAACGTGTCGAAGGTGCTGTCATGAACAAGCTCTCCCTGTTCGGGTTGCTGGGATTGGTGATCCGGCGCGATCTGTTGCTGGCGATGCGTCGCCGCGCCGATGTGCTGACGACGCTGATCTTTTTTGTGATGGTGGTGAGCCTGTTCCCTCTGGGAGTTGGGCCGGAAGCGGAGATGTTGCGCAAGATGGCGTCCGGCGTGGTGTGGGTTGCGGCACTGCTTTCTTCCATGTTGTCGCTGCCGCGCATGTTCTCGGCCGACTATCTGGACGGAACGCTTGAGCAGATGCTGCTTGCTCCGCAGTCGCTCACGGCTTTGGTGCTGGGCAAGATCGTTGCGCACTGGATGCTGTCAGGCCTGCCCTTGGTGCTGATCGCGCCGGTGTTGGGGTTGCAGTTCGATATGTCGCTGCAGGCACTTTGGATGCTGGTGGTGGCGCTGTTGCTGGGAACGCCCATATTGAGCATGATCGGGGCTATTGGCGCGGCGCTCACGCTGGGGCTGCGCGGCGGCGGTGTGCTGGTTTCGTTGCTGGTGTTGCCGCTGTGTATCCCGGTGCTGATCTTTGGTGCGGGTGCGGTGGATGCGGTCAACAGCGGGATGAGTGCCGTTTCCAACTTGTCGTTGCTGGGGGCTTTCATGTTGTTCGCCCTGGTGTTCACGCCATTCGTGGCTGCGCAGGCGTTACGTATTTCTATGGAGTAGAGATTTGGCAATCAACTGGTTCAAATACTCGGCACCCACTACCTTTTACGGTCTGGCAGGCAAGCTGATTCCATTTTTTGCGTGGCCCTCTGCGATCTTGTTCGTCATCGGGCTCTATATCGGTTTCTTCGTTGCACCCACCGACGCAGTGCAGAGTGAAGCCTACCGCATCATGTTCATACATGTGCCGGCTTCTATCCTGTCCATGTTCATCTACCTCATCATGGCGGGCTATGCGGCACTGGGGCTGATCTTCAAAACAAGGCTCTCTGCCATGATGGCGCAAGCCTTGGCGCCGACAGGTGCGCTGTTCGCCTTCATCTCGCTTTGGACCGGCGCCCTGTGGGGCAAGCCGATGTGGGGCGCGTGGTGGGTTTGGGATGCGCGCCTGACTTCCGAATTGATTCTGCTGTTCCTGTATCTCGGCTTCATTTCCCTGCATGCCTCCATCGATGATGTCCGCCGCGCAGACAAGGCCAGCGCCCTGCTTGCCATCGTCGGCTCCGTGAACGTACCAATCATCTATTTCTCTGTGAAGTGGTGGAACACGCTACACCAGGGTTCGACCATCAAGTTCAGTGGAACCAGCATGCATATCGCGATGCAAGAGGCCATATTTGCGTTATTGGCAGCCTGCTGGCTGTATGTCATCGCCATGAGCCTGGCCAGGGTGAGAAGCATCATTCTGGAACGTGAAGCCAATACGACCTGGGTGAACAGTCTGCTGGAGGTGCGGTCATGACACGGTGCGCGAATGCGACGAGTGCGGGAATGACCGCATCGCACCTCCTCCCGCAATCTGCTGGCTTCGCCATAACCAGCCACTTGCCAGCTCGCTGGCTTAGTGGATTGGCTAGTAGTTTCACCAGTAACGGGTCGGAGGTGCGGTCATGAACTGGTCTGAATTTTTTGCCATGAACGGCTATGCCTTCTACGTATGGGGATCATACGGCGTGGCTTTGTTCGTATTGGGTATCGAGATCGTGCTGGTTCGCAATCGCAGAAAGAATGCGCTGCGCGAATTGCGGCTGATGCGCGATGAAATGGGTGACGACAGGACAGGAGAAACGGCATGACGCCCCGAAAGAAGAGATTGATGTTCATTGTTGCGGGCCTCGCGCTGGTTGGCGCGGCGGTTGGTTTGGTGCTGTTTGCGCTGAAGAACAATGTCAGCCTGTATTTCACGCCGACCCAGGTCTACAACAAGGAAGCGCCGCAGGGACGAAGCTTCCGTATCGGCGGACTGGTTGAGAAGGGCAGTTTGCAGAGAGAGAAGGACGGATTGACCGTGCATTTCATGATCACGGACACGACCAGGACCATGCCAGTGGTCTACGTCGGTATCCTTCCCGACCTGTTCAAGGAAGGCAAAGGTGTTGTTGCCCAGGGCAAACTGGAAGATGGTAATGTTTTCCGTGCGGAAGAGGTGCTGGCCAAGCACGATGAAAATTACATGCCGCCTGAAGCCGCAGATGCGTTGAAGAAAGCGGAAGCAGCAAAAACCGCAGCGGCTCAGCCGGGCAACGCGCCGTCCGCCGCCTATCCCGTAACCAAATAACTTTTGAGAGCCTCAGCATGATTCCAGAGATCGGTAATTTCGCACTCATCGTCGCCTTGTTTCTTTCCCTTATTCAAGGTGCGATGCCCATCATAGGAGCGGCACGCAACAATGCGGTGATGATGGGCACGGCACGCACATTGGCGGTCGGCCAGTTTGTCATCGTTACGGTCGCCATCGGTTGTCTGGTCTATTCTTTCGTGAACAACGATTTCTCCGTGTTGTATGTTGCCCAACATTCCAACTCGCAATTGCCGATCCAGTATCGCGTGGCAGCGCTTTGGGGCGGTCACGAGGGATCGCTGTTGCTGTGGACGTTCATCCTTACCGTATGGACGATTTCTGTCGCCGCATTCAGCCGCCATCTGCCGCAAGAGATGGTGGCGCGCGTGATCGGCGTAATGGGGCTTATTTCCACCGGCTTCCTGCTGTTCATGCTGCTGACATCCAACCCGTTCGATCGCCTGTTGCCTGCAGCGATGGATGGTAACGACCTGAATCCGCTGTTACAGGATCCGGGATTGGTGATCCATCCGCCGATGCTGTATATGGGGTATGTCGGCTTTTCGGTTGCATTCTCGTTTGCGCTCTCGGCCTTGCTGGGAGGGAAACTTGATTCAACCTGGGCGCGCTGGTCCCGTCCGTGGACCACCGTGGCGTGGGTATTCCTCACCGTCGGCATCATGTTGGGTAGCGTTTGGGCATATTACGAATTGGGCTGGGGCGGCTGGTGGTTCTGGGATCCTGTGGAGAATGCCTCGTTCATGCCCTGGCTGGTGGGCACGGCGCTGATCCATTCCCTGGCGGTGACGGAAAAGCGCGGGGCGTTCAAAAGCTGGACGGTCTTGCTGGCTATCGCAGCTTTCTCGCTGAGTCTTTTGGGCACTTTCCTCGTGCGCTCTGGTGTGCTTACTTCGGTGCATGCTTTTGCGACCGATCCCAAGCGCGGCATTTTCATCTTGTCCTTCCTGGTGGTGGTCATCGGTGCTTCACTGCTGCTGTTCGCATGGCGGGCGCCCAAGATCGGGCTGGGAGGCAAGTTCGACCTGATCTCGCGTGAATCCATGCTGCTCACCAACAATGTATTGTTGTCCGTGGCTTCCGCTTCAGTGTTCCTGGGCACGCTGTATCCGCTGTTCATGGACGCGCTGGGTTTCGGCAAACTTTCTGTTGGCCCGCCTTACTTCAATGCCGTGTTCGTGCCCTTGATGGTGCCCCTGGTGATGATGATGGGCCTGGGTCCTATCGCCCGCTGGAAACATGCGACCGTGCCGGATATCTGGCAGCGCGTGCGCTGGGCGCTGGGGGCCAGCATGGTCGTCGCCTTGCTGTTGCCGCTGGTCATGGGGAAATGGACGCCGCTTATTGCGCTGGGCTTGTTGCTGGCCGCCTGGGTCGTCATCACATCGCTGCTCGATCTGCGCAAGCGCGTCGCCGGTTCCGGCGATCTGCTGCAGCGTCTCAAGACACCTTCCCGCAGTTACTACGGCATGTTGCTGGCCCATCTTGGCATAGCCGTGTTCATCATCGGTGTCACGATGGTCAAGGGCTATGAGACCGAGCGCGACGTCCGCATGGATGTCGGCGACACCGTCGACGCGGGTGGATACGAGTTCCGCTTTGACGGCGTGATCGATGTGCCGGGCCCGAATTATGTGGCATCGCAAGGCCGGGTGACCGTCAGCAAGAATGGCAAGCTGGTTACAGAACTGCATCCTGAAAAGCGCGCATATAACGTTTCCGGCATGCCGATGACCGAAGCATCCATCGAGCCCGGTTTGACACGAGACCTGTATGTATCGCTGGGCGAACCGATTCCCGGTACCAGTGCATGGGCTGTGCGAGTCTATATCAAGCCCTTCGTGGACTGGATATGGTTCGGTTGCCTGATGATGGCCATGGGCGGGGTGCTGGCGATCAGCGATCGTCGCTATCGCATTCATGCCCGCAAATCGCAGGTCGCCAGCGTGGGCGGAGAGCAATTGAGGGAGAAGACAGCATGATGCGTTTCATTTTGCCGTTGGTCATTTTTCTGGTCCTGGCTGGTTTCCTGTACGTCGGCTTGGGGCTTGATCCGCACGAAGTGCCGTCACCGCTGATTGACAAACCTGCGCCCGCATTCAATCTGCCGCAACTGCACAACACCGCCAAGAATTTCACTCCGGAAGAAATGAAGGGCAAGGTCTGGCTGCTCAATGTCTGGTCTTCCTGGTGCGTCTCTTGTAAGGAAGAGCACCCGGTTCTGTTGTCGTTGTCGCAGCAAAACATTGTTCCGGTCTACGGCCTGGACTACAAGGACAAGAAGGAAGATGCGGAGGCATGGTTGCGCCAGGCGGGCGATCCCTACATCTTGAGCGCGATGGATAGAGACGGGCGCATCGGCATCGACTACGGAGTCTACGGCGTACCGGAGACTTACGTGATCGATAAGCAGGGAATCATCCGCTACAAACAGATCGGGCCGGTCACGAACCAGAACCTGAACGAGAAGATATTGCCCATGGTTGCGGAGTTACAGCGCAAATGAGAAAGCTACTGATTCTGTTGTTCTGCTTGTTGCCGGCCTTCTCCTATGCCGGCGAAGCGAAAGACCTAGCGGCCAATCCGGTGCTGGAAAAGCGCATGATCGGGCTGGCAGAGCGGCTGCGCTGCCTGGTTTGCCAGAATGAGTCCCTGGCGAGCTCCCATGCCGAATTGGCGGAGGATCTCCGCCAGGAAGTGCGCGAGATGATGCTGAAAGGCAAAAGCGACCAGGAGATTATCGACTATCTCGTGGCCCGCTACGGCGACTTCGTGTTGTACGACCCGCCGATGAAGAGCTACACCGTGCTGCTCTGGTTCGGCCCGTTCGCGATGTTGCTGCTTGGCGCAGGCGTGCTGGTGCTCCAGGTACGCAAACGTCGCCGGACCGTTCAGGAAGTCGTACTCACTCCCGAAGCGCAACAACGCGCCGCCTCCTTACTCAATGAAGAAGGTAACAAATAAATGACTTTATTCTGGTTCATCTGCGCGGCATTATCCATCGTCGCCATCCTGTTTGTCGCAATACCGCTGTGGCGCGGCATTTCCAAAAGCAATTCCGTAGAGCGTGATGCCGCGAATCTGGAGATCCTGCGCGACCAGATCGCGGAGATGGATAACGATCTGAAAAACGGTCTGCTTACCCCCGAACTGCACGAGCAGGGCAAGCGCGAACTGCAGGCGCGGCTGCTCGATGAAGTGGGCGATGCCAAAAACGAAGAAGCATCCAACAAACCGCATCCGCTCAAGATCACGGCTATCATATTGGCGGTGCTGTTGCCGCTAGCTTCAATCGGGTTGTATCTGAAAATTGGGAACCCGAATGCCCTTCTGCCGCAGGCGGCGTTTAGTGGCGGAGGTATCGTGCGCGACGAGGCCAGCCTCAAAGCGTTGGAAGAAAAATCCGCCCAGAATCCCAACGATCCGGAAGTGCTGTTCATATTGGCACGTTCCTATGTTGAGCTCGGCCGCTATGCGGATGGGGCGAGAAAGTACGACAGCCTGACCAGACTCGTCCCGAACGAGGCGACGCTATGGGCTGATTACGCTGACGCTTTGGCGATGACTCACAATACCCTTGTCGGAGCGCCAACCAAATTGCTGGATCGCGCACTGGAGATCGATCCGAACCTTGCAAAAGCGCTGGCGCTGTCCGGAACCGCCGCGATGGAGCGCGGGGATTATGCTGCTGCCCTCGTGCACTGGGGAAAACTGCTGAAGCAGATACAGCCCGGAAGCGAGGACGCAAAAATGATCGAAGAAGGCCTGCAACAGGCACGCCAGATGCTTGCCCAGAGCAAGGGAGGAAAGGTCGCTCCTGCGCTGGAGCAGATCAACGAACCACCTGCCAGCGCGCAAGCTGCAGCAGGCAAGGAGCGCATCACCGGAACCGTGAATTTGAGTAGTGCATTAAAGAATCAGGCGGATCCGGAAGACACGGTATTCGTGCTGGCACGCGCGGCAGAGGGGCCGAAGATGCCGCTGGCGATTCTCCGCAAACAGGTCAAGGACCTGCCGGTCAAGTTCAGTCTGGACGACAGCATGGCAATGTCGCCGGCGATGAAAATGTCCAACTTCGACCAGGTGGTGATCGTGGCGCGTATTTCGAAATCCGGCAATGCGATGCCTCAGCCCGGCGATCTGATGGGCATGAGCAAGCCGCTTGCATTGGGAAGCAGCGGGATCAAAATCAGCATCGACCAGCAAGTCCGCTGATTGGCGCAGATGCGACTCTATGGGCTGGCGCTGGACGTGCCGGCCCATTTTATTTTCGGCTGCTAGCCCAGGCGCGAGATTGCGAACGGGCGGTGCTCGGGCATTCGTCGCATGGGTACATGGACGGATTCGCGCGATGCGGATAAAGGAGGCCACAGGTGAATGAGAATGAACGCGTTGTGCAGTCTCCCTGCGTGCGCAATTGTTGCTTGAATGACGATGATATTTGCCTGGGCTGTTTTCGTTCACTGCAGGAAATTTGCGAATGGTCGCAGTCCGATGATCAGAAGCGCATATTGATTCTGCAAAACGCAGGGTGCAGAAGAGCATCGGCAGATAGAAATCCCGCTGGCCGGTGTTGATCGTCAATTGCGAAAGATGTTCAATGTTGCCGTTACGTCCCTGATCTAGCCTATGCATACTGTCCATCAAATCGTCCGTAATCGCCCGCGCCTGATTATTTCGATATTCACGGGATTGATTGTTGGATGGATCATTCCTTCGCAATGGAGTCCTGTCGGACGTGCACTGATCGGCTGGAATGTGACTGTATGGTCTTATCTTTGCCTGATGGGCTGGCTGATGATGCGCGCAAGTCATGCCAGGGTGCGCATGATCGCAGAGCAGGAGGACAAGAGTGCGGTTGTTATTCTGGCGATTATGTCGGTTGCGGCGATCGTCAGCCTTGCCGCGATTGTCCTGGAGCTTTCAACTGTCAAAGACCTCGCTCTCGGCGGCCGCATGGTTCACTATACATTCACCGGCGCCACAATTTTCGGATCGTGGTGCCTTGTCGCAATCCTGTTCACTTTCCACTATGCGCGTCTCTTTTACCGGTCGCCAGTAGAGCGTCGAGCACTTCGATTCCCGGATGACGAAGCAAACCCTGACTATTGGGATTTTCTGTATTTCTCTTTCACCATTGCGGTTGCTGCGCAAACATCGGACATTTCGGTGATGACGCGACCGATGCGCAAAACCGTGCTTGCACAATCGGTACTCAGTTTTATATTCAACGCGGCCATCCTGGGTATGACGATCAATATTGCAGCCAGCCTGGTGGGCGGGTGAGCGGCGTGCTTGCCTGGCGACCCGGCAGGTTCGTGGCCTGATGGCAGATTAGTCAGGCTTGGCGAGGTTTCAATTAGAATATTGCCGTCAAGACTCAAGGCTAGTGAGAGGAGAGTGCCCTTTGAGAAGTCTGCTGGTATTGTTGGCGTCACTGATCGTTTGCAGCACTGCCCATTCTGCGGCACTGTTTGGCACTGTTGATGCCCTTTCCGGCAGCGCCAATGTGGAAGACCCGTCCGGGACATCCGCCGCAGTGTCGGTCGGACTGAATATCTACGAAGGTCAGACCATTGTTTCCGGCCCTGAAGGAGAGGTTCAACTGGTCACGGAGGACGGCGGTATCATCGCCGTGCGCCCGAATACAGTGTTTCGCGTCGACGAATACAAGGCCGAGGGAGATTCCTCGGACAGGATGTTCATGTCGCTGCTAAAAGGGGCGGTTCGCTCCATTACCGGCTGGGTGGGCAAATACAATCACTCCGCATACCGCATCACCACTCCGACCGCCACTATCGGTATTCGCGGCACCGACCATGAGACCACTGTGATCGACAATGGTAACGGCGATGAGCCCGGAACTTACGATCACGTCAATGAAGGGGCCACCGAGCTGAAGACGCCCCAGGGTACTGCAGAAGTGACCCCAGGCAAATTCGCATTTGCCCCGAAAGGCAGGGCGGTCGCCCCCATCTTCCTGACGCGGCGTCCGCGCTTTCTCGCGATGCGCAGCCTGAAGATCGAAGAGCGTATCCAATCCCGAAAAGAATATATGCGCCCCCGTCTGGAACGGATGCGTGAAGAGCGCATCAAGACTCAGGGCAACCGCATCGGGCAGGGACACGGCGCGACAATGGAAAGACACAGTGATCTGCGTCCGCATCAATCTCGGCGCGCCGGACAATCATCGCTCAACGCGCGTGGTGAGCGCGGCCTGCGCGACAATCGCAAAAACAATAATAGTCACGCTGAACGACGCGGGGAAGCAGAACGGGAGAAAAGGGTCGCTGAAGAGAGAAGGCATCGCTTTCCCGAGCGAACGCGCCGTGAAAAGCTGAAACGGGAATAACGAACGCTGGCGGCAGGGATCCGGGAAGAGAGCGCGGGATGTTTTAACACCGGAATGAAGCCTCGTTCTCCGTTCCTTTGGTCAAGAATTCCGATTGAGCCCGGCGGGCAATGTCCTAATCTGGTTCCATTTTGAAATCCGTTAAGCCGCTTTGAGCGGCTCGCAATATAAAGCCCCGGGTTTACGAGGGATACCTACCGATACCGTCTTAAGTTGACCATATTGGTATGGCAAGAGTAGTATTTACGCAAAGAAGTCCCCGCATCGTCTGGAGATCTTTTCACAGTTCTCCACCCTTGGAAAATTTCTCAATGCAGGCTTTAGAACGGCCCATTAAAGTTACCTTCAAAAGCATCAAACTGAATCGACCGTAGCTTTGTGGAAAAGTTGTTGTATGACGGGTTTCAACACTTCATATGACTTATCGGTATTCAAAACGATTGGTGATTTTCCAACTTGCCGCGGCCTTGGCAATGTTGATCGCCTTGTACATCGGCACAAAGCCGATGATCTGGGGATGGCTTCTGTTCTCGCCGTTATTTCTGTTTGTTGTAGCCAAAGCTGTTCGCACTTACAAGTACTCATTAACGATCAATGACGATTGCATCACTGTTGTAGATTTTAATAAGCGTGCTCAATACCAGGTTTCCAATATCACGGCGATCAACGTTTGGCCTGCCAAGGGGGAAAGGATCGCTGTCATTACCTTTCTGGACTGGAAAAAGCTGTGTTTTCCAAGTCATCTGGAAGGATTCGACGATCTGGTAGCGTTATTAACAAGATAAACAAAACTGCAAAAGCAAACTTTAGAATCTTGGTAGGTATGACATCGCCGGTTGATTCCTTCAATGTTGGAACAAGGAGGCATCATGTCGACAGATATTCCCGCAAAAATCCCCCCGCACTCATTCCGGCGTACCGCGGACAACACTCCGGCAAGCAGAGCAGGAACCAATACACAAAATCCTCCCACCTCACCAAAAATCCATGAACTGCGGGAAAGGTATGAAGCGCTGAAGGAAAAGAAGAATGGCTTGAATTCGGGCTGAGTCGCCACCAGACTCGTAAATTATTCATTACATAATTCGGTATGCTTATTACTTCCGAGTTTTCGTCGAGGAGTCAGCAGCGGCCATAGTAGCTGCCTGTATGGGGCGAAGGGCCAAAGGAATAGGAGAAGGTGTCCTGTGATTCTCGGGGATGGACTGTCTCAGATGTTCGCGACAGCGAAGCTCGCCGATACTGCGCAGAGGGTGAAGCCTGAAGCACACCGGCAGTGAGAAACCAAATCCGGCGGATTAGAGACCAGCAACTTCAGGCGGTGCGCAGGGATTCACTCCTGCATTCCGACCTCAACTATTCCAACCGCCCGGTGCGGACCCGCATGCCGGGTGGTGTGGGAGGGGTGCGGTCGCATTTGACCGCCCCCTATCCCGATTTAAATCAAATTTGTTGAGACAATCGCCCCTTGCAGAACGTACGACGAAGTAACCCATGAGGAAGCGTCACATGTTTTGGCGACGTAGCGGATGGCCTTCTACGGGGTCATAAACCCCTTCAAATTTCTGTCCGTTCCTGGCTTTCAAGACGGCCTTGTAGCAGGTATTGTCAGGATTTAAGCTGATGATCTGATAGCCTTGCTGTGCCAGCTTATTCTGCATTTCACCAGCCGGAATCCAATGAGCCTTGTCCAAATTCGTGCAATTGAAAGTCCGGGCTAGTAAGGGTGTCGAAAGAGTGATCAGGCTGATGGCAATGACAATATGTTTTATGCGCATGATGATTCCTTTCAAGAGATTATGGGCGTTTCGCGGAATCATGTTCACCCGATCATCTTAAGAGAAACTTAAAGCGCTACTGCAAAGCGGCAAGCGCATATCGGACTGAATGACTGAAATTCAGGCGCTTATGAATTTCTCCCGACCCGTGTTTCTGTTTGATGTCAAAAGAACTCGTATTCCACGCGGAACAGAAGAGTCCTGTCAGGCGCGCCCTGATTGATGCCATGTACCACGCCAAGGCTGTATTCAATTTCTTTTCCGGCATCCGTCCGGATTTCCCCATAAAGCACGGGGCCGATCTGATAGGCATTGTCATTGGGGCGCATGTAGACTTCGATGCCAGGCGAAAATGAAGCCTTGTTAAAGTCCATTTTGTAACTGACGCTGTAGGCAGAGCGGAATACATATGAGCTGCTCGCTCCGGCGCCGACTTCCTTTTCCCAGATCAAATTCAGACGCTGATCAAAATGTCCGGACCACTTTTCCAGCAGTGGCCCAAATTCGGCCCTGCTTAATACGCCTGGTTGCTTGTTGTGCGCATACGACGCCAAAAATCCCACGTCCGCCCAGTATTCGCCCCGGGTGGTAAGTTGAAAGGTGTTTTCGAATTCATAACCGGATGGATGCGTTGACGCGCCGGGATCACGATTGAATTCACCGATATATATCTCGGGTTTCCACCAACTGGTAAATGCATGTGCAACCGATATGTTGTAACCGCTCGCGCCATTGAGATCGCTGCGGCCATCTTGCGAGCTGAAACCGTACATTTCCACTTCACTTTGTCCTTGAACCACATATGGCGAATAGACGATGAAGTCGTTGTCCGCGCGGGCCGTGTTCGCCGCCAGACTGATCACGATTGCGAGCCCGGCAATTGGTGCCATTATCCGATTCGGTTGCATAAATATTCTTCCATTCACATTTTGTATGGTTAGTGAGGAAATCTGTTCCTCGAATAGCGTTACTTGAATTACATCTGTATCGGTACTTGTGCCTTAGCCTGGATTTTCAGCGGCCTTTACCTGTTCACTTCGTTTTTTTCCGGATATGCGCATCAAAGTCAGGATCGTCAGGAATGTGCCGACATAAAACACGACCTCAATGCCTGACGGACGAGCGATGTAGCCCACCAGAATATGCAACATCTGCCCAAGCAGGCTGCTTTGGCTCAGTATGTTGGACGTGTTCCATAGCCCGTTTCCCAATGCCGGTAACACGCCGACCTGGTTCAGGAAGGCAGCCGCTTGCGCGGCAAGTCCGGCAGCGAGGAGAAGGATCAACCAGCTCGTGACTGAAAAGAAGTGCCGCACAGGGATGCGCAACAAGCCGAGGTACAGCAACAGTCCCGCGATGATGCCGGCGACCAGGCCTCCAAATCCGCCCAAAACCATATTCAGGCTTTGCTCGCCGCTGGTGGCAATCGCCCAAAGAAAGAGTACCGCTTCGGACCCTTCGCGCATCACTGCGACCAGTGTAATGACCATCAAAGCGGCCAGAGGACGTTGGCCGGATTGGACGGCTGAGCCGATTTCCTTTACATCTGTTGAAAATTGGCGGGCATTTGAGCTCATCCAGACGTTATGCCATGTAAGCATGGCTACCGCGCTGAGCAGAATCACTGCGTTGAGAATGGCCTGCCCATTTCCCGAAAATTCAGAGGAAGCAACATTGGCAAGAATCGCTACAACCGATGCGCCGATCAAGCCGAGGGCGATACCTCCGGCGATCCAACGACCCCGACCAGCAATTCCGCGGCTCGCACCGAGCACGATCGCAATGATGAGTGCCGCTTCCAGCACTTCACGAAACATGATGATTGCCGTTGCGAGCATGTTCAGTTCTCCTTTTTGACGCCAGGCTTCGCCGCAATCGAGCCCTGCATTTCGTGATTGAAGTCGTTAAAGAATTGATAGCTTCCAGGGTCCATCGGCCCGATATAGATCGTCGTTTCTCCATGACCCGGCACGATGACCTCGCGCGAAAGGTCATAACTTTCGAACTCGGCCGGAATGACATCCAGATTGCGGATCACCAGTTTCAGCTTGACGCCGGATGGGAGTGTCAGCTGGTTTGGTTCGAACTTGCTATCGCGAATCGTCAGGACGGTCGGTGCTTCGTCGGCAGCGAGCGCAAAGCCATTAACAACAAGCGCGCCAGCCAGGAATACTGGTAGTAAAAGTGAAAGCCGCATAATTGTTCCTTAAGTTGGAGATGGGGATCAGTTGTCGGTAATGGTAATCATTCTCATTTGCGTTTGCAACTGCATTCGTATATTATTTTCCCAATGCAAAGAAAGCGGGGAATTCACCATGGACCATTTGACTCATCTCAAGACCGCCGGGCTGAAATCCACGCTGCCGCGTCTCAAGGTGTTAAACCTGTTTGGAAACGGAAATGAGCGCCATTTAAGTGCCGAGGATGTCTATAAGAAACTGCTGGCCAGCGGCGATGATGTTGGGTTGGCGACGGTTTACCGGGTACTGACCCAGTTTGAGCAAGCCGGGTTGCTGATAAGACACCACTTCGAAGGCGACAAGTCGGTGTTTGAGCTGAATGAAGGCAAACATCACGATCATATCGTTTGCCTGCAATGCGGAAGGATAGAAGAGTTCTACGATGCGACCATAGAGTCGCGACAAAAAAAGGCAGCAGCCGATCGCGGGTATTCTGTGCACGATCATTCGCTCTACATCTACGCGGATTGCATCAAGCCGAAGTGCCCGAATAAGCCTTAAAGATACCTGTACAAAAGGCAGCTGTTCAGCGCGGGATCGTTGATGCCGGTGCCCTGCAAAACAGGTCGGCAGATATGGGCTCACCTTCTACCAAGGCTGCGCAGGCAGCCTTGATCCAGTTAGTCACCAGCCAGTTCAGACCGGTTGCGGAAATGCTCCAGTGCCTCCGGATTCAGCAGCGCTTCGAGATTCTTTACCGGTTCGCCGTGAATCACGTTGCGCACTGCAATCTCCACCAACTTGCCGCTCTTGGTGCGCGGCATGTCGGGCACGGCCAGGATCTTCGCCGGAACATGCCGCGGGGTCGTGTTTTCGCGTATGGTGGATTTGATCCGCTTCACCAGTTCTTCGGTCAGAACGATACCGTCACGCAGCCTGACAAATAGCACGATGCGCACGTCGCCGAGACTGCGCGGCGGCCAGGTCTGCGCGATGACCAGGGATTCCATCACCTCCGGCAGGCGCTCCACCTGCCGGTAGATCTCTGCAGTGCCAATGCGTACACCGCCGGGATTGAGTGTGGCGTCCGAGCGCCCATGGATGACGAGGCCGCCATGTTCCGTGATCTCGCAGAAGTCGCCGTGGCACCAGACTTCGGGGAATCGTTCGAAGTATGCGGCCCGATATTTCGTGCCGTCGGTATCGTTCCAGAAACCCAGCGGCATCGACGGAAAGGGCTGGGTGCAGACCAATTCCCCTTTCTCTCCGCGTATGGGTTTGCCGTTTTCATCGAAGACATCCACCGCCATGCCAAGTCCGCGGCACTGGATTTCACCGCGTCTCACCGGCAAGATCGGGCTGCCCAGGACAAAGCAGGAGACGATGTCGGTGCCACCGGAGATCGACGACAACTGCACCTCCGGTTTGATGGAGCGGTACACGAAGTCGAAGCCTTCGGCGGATAACGGACTGCCCGTGGAGAAGATCGCACGCAAGGAAGCAAGGTCGAAGCGCTCCCGCGGTACCAACCCTGATTTGGCCAAGGCGTCGATATATTTGGCAGACGTCCCGAAGTGCGTCATGCGTTCTGCTTGCGCGTAATCGAAAAGGATGCGGCCGTCGCGGACGAAGGGGTTGCCATCGTAGAGCAAGAGCGTGGCGCCGCTGGCGAGGCCGCTCGCCAGCCAGTTCCACATCATCCAGCCGCAGGTGGTGAAATAGAACAGTCGGTCTCCCTCGCGCACGTCGCTGTGCAACTGGTGCTCCTTCAGGTGCTGCAACAGGGTGCCGCCTGCGCCGTGGACGATACATTTGGGCACGCCCGTGGTGCCCGAGGAATACAGGATGTAGAGAGGATGATCGAAGGGCAGGGCAGCGAAATCGATCGTGTCCGCTCCGGCAAACGGTGCGACGAAATCCTTCCAGCCCACTGCCTTGGGTATCGCATCGTGCAAGGCAGATTCTGATACGTAGGAAACGACAATGACTTTCTCGACCGTTTGCAGCTGGCCCGCCACTTCACCCAGCTTGCCCAGCACGTCGATCGTCTTGCCGTTGTAGAAATAGCCATCGACGCCGATCAGCACTTTTGGCGTCACCTGCCCAAAACGATCCAGCGCACCCTGTACGCCGAAATCCGGGGAAGCGGAGGTAAAGATCGCACCGATGCTCGCAACGGCCAGCATGGCAATGATCGCTTCCGGCATGTTCGGGAGCCACACAGCCACACGGTCACCGGCTACAACGCCCTGATCGCGCAGCGCAGCCGCCAGCTGCGCCACTTCGCTGTGCAGTTCCTTGCGCGAAAGTCTGCGCTGCACCCGATCTTCGCCCCAGAACACCAGAGCGTCAGCGTTCGTCGAGGGACGCAACAGGTTCTCGGCGAAATTAAGTCGTGCTTCGGGGAACCAATGCGCACCCAGCATTCGTTGCTGCGGATCCCGCTGCAGAATGCGCGCTCCCGGCTCGCCGATGACCTCGGCGAAATCCCACACTGCCCGCCAGAATGCTTCAGGCTGTTCTATCGACCAGCGCCACAACTCCTCATAGCCTTTCGGCTCGGCGCCATCGGGTTTCAAATTGCGCATGAAGGCCGTCACACGGGCGGTGGCGACATTTTCGGGAGAGGATGTCCAGCAAGGATCGGTCATATTTCTTTATATCAAACGCGTCTTGAATTCATCATGGATGCAACACGGCAAATTTCCGGAATGTCCAACCGCCATACTTCCTACCGACAGCCGCTACCAAAGAACGCGAACTGGGAGCGGTGTCGTCTCGGGAAGAAGCGCTATTCCGAACTCACGGCAGTATCGGAGGTACAAACGGCATGGTCATCGACAGCAGCCACAGCAGGAAGATCGTGACCGGAGCCAGGAATATCAGTTGCAGCATGGTGTAACCGGCCAGTTCGCGCGCTTTGACGCCAACCAAACCCATCAAAGGCAGCATAAAGAACGGGTTGATGAAATTCGGCAATGCTTCGGACGCGTTATAGCATTGCACCACCCATGCCAGGTTGACCTTGAGTTCGGTTGCTGCCTGCAGCAGATATGGCGCTTCGACCACCCACTTGCCGCCGCCTGAAGGCAGGAACAAGCCCAGGATCGCCGAATACACCCCCACAACCGCAGCCAATGTATCCTGTGTCGAGATGGAAACAAAGAATTTCGCCAGAATCTCATTGATGCCGGAGCCCATCAATATCCCGAATATGCCGGCATAGAGCGGAAACTGAATCAGGATGCCGCCGGTCATGGGTACCGCTTTGGCAATCGCGCGCAGGAAAGCGCGAGGCCGCCAGTGCAACAACAATCCTGCGATGATGAACATGAAGTTGTAAGTGTTCAAATCCAGCGCAGCCAGCCCTCCCTTGGTGGAAAAGACGTCCATCAAATAGATCACGCCCAGGGCGGCGAGCACTACCGTCAGGAAGGGACTGAATTCCAGGTTTTCGCCGGGCGTTTTTGCGACCCCGATATCTTCGGATTCTTGGTGTTTTACGCCCGCCATCTCAAAGGTTTTCGCTAAATGCGCCGCCGGGGTGGATGAATAGCAGATCCATGTGGAAATCACCATGGGCGTAAGAATCATCACCAGGTTTTGCCAAGTAAACAAAGTCTGTTCGAGCGAGATCACTCCGCTGATCTTGAGCAGTGCCGGGGGAATGGATCCCTTCGTCGCCATCATCAATGCTGCGGAAGATGACAAGCCGAGCGCCCACACCGTGCCAAGGCCGAGAAAACCTGCTGCGCTGATCGCGCGATAATCCACTCCGTCCAGACGCTTGCAGATTTCGCGCATCAGGATGCCGGAAAAGATCAGGCTGAAACCCCAGCTGAGCAACGAAGTGAGCATCGCCATGAAACCGACATAGGCAACGGCCCCCCTGGGAGTCTTCGGAAACCTGGCCAGTACCACAATCAGCTTTTGTACCGGTTTGGACACCGCCACGACATAGCCACCGATCACGACGAAGGCCATTTGCATGGTGAAGGGAATCAGGTTCCAGAAGGATTTGCCGAAATCTATGGAGACCTGCGAAGGCGTTCTGCCCATTGCCAGCGCGCCGAGACCGACGATGACCACAGCCAGCGCGGCAAAGACAAAGGCGTCCGGAAACCATCTTTCGCTCCAGTTGGCCAGACCGATGCCCATTCTTGCGATCACACCTTCCTTTTCCTGACCTGCGATTGCCTGAGAACTTTTTTTATTCATTTTCTTTCTCTCCCCTTCACAAAGTTAAGATCCAAACTGTCAACGATAGTACCCATCAATACCTGATCGACGTCACAACTGCCTGAATTTGTGCCGGCAGAATCTACCACGCGCAAGGGACTCAGAGGACGTCCGCCGCATCGGGGCCGCATTTTCAGAACATTCCTACAAGACAAGAAGACTCTTCCTACAGAGAGTCTCCCGGCAATGCTCCAGCATATTAATTCCACTGTGAACGGGATGCCACCAGAATGGATCCCGCAACGTGCAAGAGGTCTTTAGGGGCGGGCTGCTAAGGCGTATGGCTTCAAGATACTGCCCGACGGGTTCGCCGTGAAGGAGATATATGCGCGTGCAGGCATAGGCATATCGACAAGCAAGGAAGGTCTGGGGAAAGACAACATGAATAAACGTATTGCATTGGTTACCGGCGGCATTGGCGGCATCGGCAGCAGTATCTGCAGGCAGCTCTCTGCCGATGGTCTTGCCGTTGTGGCCAATTACATCGCACCGGAAAAGGAAAAGGCCCATTCCTGGCTGCTCTCGGAACGTGCGGCCGGCAGGGATGTGCATATCGCCGAAGGCGATGTTTCGGATTATGATTCCGTCGCGGTCATGATGGCCAGGATAAAGGCAGAAGTTGGTCCCGTAAGCGTACTGGTAAATAACGCCGGCATCACCAAAGACGGTGTGTTCAGGAAAATGCCGCTGGAAAACTGGATGGATGTGCTTAACGTCAACCTCAACAGCGTCTTTAACGTCACGCGCCAGGTAGTGGATGATATGCTGGCAGAAGGCTGGGGACGTATCATCAACATGTCCTCCGTCAACGGTCAAAAGGGCCAGTTCGGACAGACCAATTATTCTGCCGCAAAAGCGGGTATGCATGGTTTCACCAAAGCGCTGGCGCAGGAAACGGCCGCGAAAGGTATTACCGTCAATACCATCTCGCCCGGCTATATTGGCACCGAGATGCTCATGGCGATCAAGCCGGAGATACTTGGCCAGATCGTTTCTACCATCCCGGTAGGGCGCTTGGGCAAGCCGGAGGAGATCGCCAAACTGGTGTCTTATCTTGCGTCGGACGATGCGGCGTTCATCACCGGTGCCAACATTGCCATCAATGGCGGTCTGCACATGTACTGAAAACGAATTTCATATTGTTTCTTTAAGATCGGGTGAGTTTACAAATGAGCAAAGAAGTCGTGGTCCTTAGCGCTGTCCGTTCCGCCATCGGTACTTATGGGGGTTCCCTGTCCGATATCGAACCGGCCGAACTGGCCGGCACCGTGATGAAAGAATCGGTGGCGCGCTCCGGAGTCGATCCGAAAGCGATCAACTACGTGACCGTCGGCAACACCATCCCCACCGAAAGCCGGTTCGCCTACGTCGCCCGCGTGGCAGCGATCCAGGCCGGGCTGCCGATGGAGTCGGTCGCCATGTCGGTGAACCGCCTGTGTTCATCCGGCCTGCAGGCCATCGTGACGACTGCGCAGAACATCCTGCTCGGCGATTGCGACTATGGCATAGGCGGCGGCGTCGAAGTGATGAGCCGCGGCGGATATTTGTCCAGTGCGATGCGCACCGGTGCGCGCATGGGCGACACTCATCTGATCGACACCATGGTCGCAACGCTGACGGATCCCTTTGGCGTGGGCCACATGGGCATCACCGCCGAGAATCTCGTTACGAAATGGGGCATCACGCGCGAGGAGCAGGACGCGCTTGCCGTCGAGTCGCACCGCCGTGCCACGGCGGCGATCGGCGAAGGTCGTTTCGGTTCCCAGATCGTTCCCATCGTCAAGCAGACCCGCAAGGGCGAAGTGGTCTTCGATACCGACGAGCATGTCAGGCCCGGCACGACGATGGAAACGCTGTCCAAGATGAAACCCGTGTTCAAGAAAGACGGTTCCGTGACCGCCGGCAACGCTTCGGGCATCAATGACGGCGCCGCTTTTCTGGTGCTTGCCGATGCGGCAGTGGCGGGCGCTGCAGGGCACAAGCCGATGGCGCGGCTCGTGTCGTATGCCGTGGCCGGCGTGCCCAACGAGATCATGGGAGAAGGTCCGATTCCTGCAACCAGGCTGGCGCTGAAGAAAGGCGGCCTCACGCTTGCCCAGATGGACGTGATCGAAAGCAACGAAGCCTTTGCGGCGCAGGCCATCGCAGTGGCGCGCGGCCTGGATTTCGACCCCGACAAGGTCAACCCGAACGGCGGCGCGATCGCACTGGGCCATCCGGTAGGGTGCTCAGGTGCATTCCTTGCGACCAAAGCCATTTACGAATTGCAGCGCACCGGCGGACGCTACGCCCTCGTGACCATGTGCATCGGCGGCGGCCAGGGATTCGCGGTGATCTTTGAAAGGTATTGAGCGCACGCCCTGTACACTCAACTGTGAATCCATTCCTTCTCTCACAGGAACGGCCCATGATCGACCAGGAAGACGCATATTTTCCTTCAATCCCGTTTCGTGCGATTGTCGAACAATCGCTGGCCGGTATCTACGTGCTTCAGGACGAGCACTTTGCCTATGCGAATACTACCTGGGCGGAAATGATAGGAAGGACTCCGGAAGAAATGATCGGGGGCCACCTGCGCGAGTTCGTGGATCCCGATTTTCTCGACGAATTGATGGCACTCTATTGGCGCCGTATCAACGGGGACCTGAAAAGCCTGAGGTTCGTTACGCGTCTGGTGCATAAGGACGGCCGCGTCATCCTGATCGAAGTTCATGGCACGCGGATGGACTACAAGGGACGCCCAGCCATCGTCGGTATCGGGGTAGATGTCACCGAGCGCCTGAAAAGAGACGAGGAACTGATCCGCTCCAAGGCCCAATTGCAGGAGCTTGCGGCGAATATCAACAGATTGCGCGAAGAGCAGCGTGCAAAATTCGCCCGCGACCTCCACGATGTACTCGGAGGCATGCTGACTTCCATCAAGATGGATGTCAGCAGGATCATGCGCAGGGTCGATTCGCCCGAAGTGCAGGAGATCACCCACGGCCTGCTTGCACTTACCCAGGATACGATCAATACGGTCAGGGAAATCTCGGAGGAACTCAGGCCCAGTGCGCTTGATCACATCGGCCTCGTGGCCGCCATCGAGAAAGAGATCGCCGTGTTCTCCAACCGTTACAATATCGCCACCTGCCTGGCCCCCTGCGAAGTGACCACCAGACTCTCACCCAAGCGAAATATCGCGATCTACCGGATATTCCAGGAAGCACTGACCAACATCGCCCGGCATGCCGATGCCACTTCCGTCTTCATATGCCTGGAATTCAACGACGACGATTTCCGCATGGAAATCGTCGATAACGGCCGGGGCATCGACATGGAGTCGCAAACGATGACGCCCATCGGCCTCCTTGGCATGTCGGAGAGGGCCAGGGAGATCGGCGGGACCCTGGAGATCGGGCCCAATCCGGGAGGAGGCACCCGGCTTTGCCTGTTTGCTCCTTTAGTGCATCAAGGAGTTCAATGACATGATCAGAGTGCTAATCGTGGATGACCACACCATCTTCCGCTCGGGTCTCAAGCGGCTCTTCTCCGATGAAAACGACATCTGTGTCGTGGACGAGGCATCCAACAGCACCGAGGCGCTGGACAAGATTCGCAAGCATGAACTCGACCTCGTACTGATGGACGTCAGCATGGCGGGCCGAAGCGGCCTGGAAGCCCTCGAGTCGCTGCGGATCGAATTCCCGCAATTGCCGGTGCTGATCCTTTCGATGTATTCTGAAGAGCAGTATGCCGTGGTCGCCATGAAGGCAGGGGCCAACGGCTATCTGTCCAAGGATGCCGAGCCTGCCGAATTGATCGGGGCGATCCGGAAGATCGCCGCAGGCGGCCGCTATCTGACCAACCGGGGAACCGAACTCATGCTGATGCAATTCAGCGGGAAGGACGACCGCCCAACCCACCAGAAGCTCTCGACCCGCGAATTCGAGATTATGAGAATGATCGCCAATGGGATCTCGCTGACCGAGATCGGCGAGCGCCTGAACATCAGCGTCAAGACCGTCAGCACCTATCGCACCCGTATACTTGAAAAGATCGGCGTCAAAAGCAATGCGGAGCTCGCCAAGTTCGCCTTGCGCAATGAAATCGTCTGAGCCGCGGCAGGATATCCCCAAGCGGCAGTTGTCCGGACTGCCAACTGCACAAGCCAGCCATGTCAGTTTTTTCCTACGCGCTGATTAGAACCTTCTGACTACCGCCATAAGACCCGGCCCATTACGATTCCGGCATTGGGTAGTGTCGATCCCGGCCTCGAAAATCAGCTCACCCGGATCGGTTCGCCCGCCATAAAGACACGGCAGTTTCCGTAACGACGATACGTGTCGCAGACTTCAAACGCGAAATTACCTACAACAATCATGGGAGAGTGATTCATGGACTTCATCATCGTACTGGCAGCCTTGTGCTTTCTGATGTTTGTCGCCTATCGCGGCTACAGCGTCATTCTTTTCGCCCCGGTGGCCGCGCTCGGTGCCGTGCTGCTGACCGATCCGACGCTGGTAGCGCCGATGTTCACCGGCCTGTTCATGGACAAGATGGTTGGCTTCGTCAAACTGTATTTCCCCGTCTTCCTGCTCGGGGCCATCTTCGGCAAGGTGATCGAGCTGTCCGGTTTCTCCAAGTCCATCGTCTCCGCCATCATCAGCATCGTCGGGCGTGAACGGGCCATCCTGTCCATCGTCGCCGTCTGCGCCATCCTGACCTACGGTGGCGTCTCGTTGTTCGTCGTGGTCTTCGCGGTCTATCCTTTTGCAGCCGAGATGTTCAGGCAAAGCGACATACCGAAGCGCTTGATCCCCGGTACGATCGCGCTCGGCGCTTTCACGTTCACGATGGATTCGCTGCCGGGCACGCCGCAGATACAGAACATCATCCCGACCACGTTCTTCAAGACCGACATCTATGCCGCACCCTGGCTCGGTACAATAGGCGCCGTCTTCATTCTGATCGCCGGTCTCACCTATCTCGAATGGCGTCGCCGCCAGGCTGCGGCAGCCGGCGAAGGCTACGGCACCAACCTGGTGAATGAACCGGAACCCTTCGAACGCGAAAAGCTGGCCAATCCCTGGATCGCGATCTTGCCGCTGATTCTCGTTGGCGTCATGAACAAGGTATTCACCATCGTGATACCGGCGGCCTATGGCAAGACGCATTCCTTCATTCCGTCGGTCGTCGGCAAGGCAGCGCCGGTGGTTCAGGAGATTTCCAAGATCACAGCCATCTGGGCGGTGGAAGGTGCGTTGCTGGTCGGCATCCTCATCGTGCTGATCTTCGCCGGCAAGACAGTATTCTCCAGATTCGCCGAAGGCTCGAAATCGGCCATCAGCGGAGCGCTGCTCGCTTCGATGAACACCGCGTCGGAATACGGCTTCGGCGCCGTGATCGCGGCCTTGCCGGGTTTTCTTTCCGTCTCCAACGCGCTCACTTCCATTCCCAACCCGCTGGTCAATGAAGCGATCACCGTCACGTCCCTCGCCGGCATCACTGGCTCGGCGTCAGGCGGCATGAGCATCGCTCTCGCGGCCATGGCCGATACTTTCATTCAGAACGCGCAGGCGGCCGGCATCCCGCTTGAAGTCTTCCACCGTGTCGCCGCGATGGCCAGCGGCGGCATGGATACCCTCCCGCACAATGGCGCCGTCATCACTTTGCTGGCGGTGACGGGACTGACTCACCGCGTCTCCTACAAGGATATCTTCGCGATCACCGTCATCAAGACCTCCGCGGTATTCGTCGTCATCGCCGCGTTCTACCTCACTGGCGTCGTCTGAAGCAGCGCGAAAGCAACAAGAAGAAAACAGCCATGCCTACATCACAGCTTACCGCGGCGAATCCGCCACGTGTGTCCGATACCGGCAAGATCATGAGCGCGCGCGAGGCTGTCAGCCGGATTCGCGACGGCGACACCATCGCAACCAGCGGCTTTGTCGGCATCGGTTTTCCCGAGAACATCGCCGTTGCACTCGAGGCCCTGTTTCTGGAAGGGAGTGACGCCGGGGCGCATCGGGTGGGTCACCCGCGCAACCTGACCCTTGTTTACGCCGCAGGGCAGGGCGACGGCAAGGAGCGCGGTCTCAATCATCTCGGCCACGAAGGTCTGCTGGGCCGTGTGATCGGCGGGCACTGGGGACTTGTACCCAGGCTGCAACAGCTCGCCGTAGCGAACCGCATCGAAGCGTGGAACCTGCCGCAGGGCGTCATCACCCATCTCTACCGCGACATCGCCGCCGGCAAACCCGGAACGCTGACGCGTATCGGCCTCGGCACGTTCGTCGACCCGCGCTTCGGTGGCGGCAAGCTCAACGAGAAGACCACTGCCGACCTGGTGCGGCTGATGGAGATCGACGGCGAGGAATACCTGTTCTACAAGGCCTTCCCCATCCATGTCGGCGTCATCCGCGGCACCACCGCCGATGCCGACGGCAATATCACGATGGAAAAGGAGGCGCTGACGCTGGAGGCACTGGCCATCGCCATGGCCGCGCACAATAGCGGCGGCATCGTCATCGCCCAGGTCGAGCGCATCGCCGAACGCGGCGAACTCAATCCCCGGCAGGTGAAGATCCCGGGCGTGTTGGTCAATTGCGTGGTCGTGGCCGAAAAGCCCGAATACCACATGCAGACTTTCATCGAGCAATACAGCGCGGCATTCGCGGGCGAGATCCGCGTGCCGCTGTCGGAGATTCCGGTCATGGCGATGTCCGACCGCAAGATCATTGCGCGCCGCGCTGCCATGGAGCTGTCCGCCAATGCCATCGTGAATCTCGGCATCGGCATGCCCGAGGGCATCGCCTCTGTCGCCACCGAAGAAAGTATCCTCGACCTGATGACGCTCACCGCCGAACCTGGCGTGATCGGAGGCATCCCAGCCGGCGGGCTCAACTTCGGCGCTGCCACCAACACCCAGTCCATCATCGACCAGCCGAGCCAGTTCGACTTTTACGACGGCGGCGGATTGGACATCGCCTTTCTCGGCCTCGCGCAGGCGGATCGCCAGGGCAACCTGAACGTCTCCAAGTTCGGCTCGCGGCTGGCCGGTGCGGGCGGTTTCATCAATATTTCCCAGAGCGCCAGAAAAGTCGTGTTCGTCGGTACCTTCACCGCGGGCGTTCAGGAGATCACTGTCGAAGACGGCAAGCTGAAGATCACCCGGGATGGCGGGGTGATGAAATTCGTGGACGAAGTCGAACACCGCACCTTCAGCGGCATCGAGGCCAACAAGAGCGGCAAGCCCGTGCTCTACGTTACCGAACGCTGCGTCTTCCGCCTTTGCACAGAAGGGCTCGAACTGATCGAGATCGCTCCCGGCGTCGATATCGAACGTGACATTCTCGCGCTGATGGCCTTTCGTCCGGTCATGAACACAAAACCCGGATTAATGGATGAACGAATCTTTCAGGAAGGCCCCATGAATCTTCGACCCATACTGTTGGAACCATAAAAACGGCCTATTTATCAAGCAATCAGAACCGAGCCATCGCTAAGCCACATTAACCAATCACGGGAAATCCCCCGGCTATGCCGGGGTGACAGTAGCGGTTTGACAGATACGGGAGAAAGAAAGCGGAGTTGAAGAAGGGCATCTGATGCAGGATCACGTGCATATGCTGATATCGATCCCTTCGAAATATTCGGTGTCACAGGTGGTGGGATATACAAAGGCAAGAGCGCGATTCATTTGGCTCGGGTTATGGAGGACGCAAGGGTAACTTTGTAGGACAGCACTTCTGGGCGAGAGGCTATTTCGTATTGACGGTAGGACGAGAAGAAGAATTAATGAGAGAGTACATCCGCCACCAAGAGGAAGAAGACAAGCGTATAGACCAGATGAACCTATGGCGCTGAGCGCTCACGTTCAGGTGGCCACAAAGAAAGGGACCGCGTAAGCGACCCCGTTAAGCAGCTTTGAGCGGCTCGCAAAATAAAGCTCCCGGCTTTGCCCGGGGATACTTACTTCCTCCCTATGGCAGAAACCGCCTTCCCCAGAGCCGACAGGATGTATCGCGCAACCGATACGCCCGACAAATACGACTTGAATTCTCTCCACTCAAACTCATCCTGGCTTTCCTCCCCATTCAGATGAAGTGAAGATAGATTTTGCGGGGGTATCGAATAAAGCAGGCCGTGCGAAAAAGCTTTTCGTTGTTCCATGATGCCTCCTTCAATCAAGTCGTGATGCAAGACGGCATTTCGTAAACAATATATACGGTATTACCGTTATCGGCAAGCGTGCGGATTGTGCTGAAATACGACGCCGAGGAAGGGGTGTCGGTCGTACATCGGCTCGATGTAAAAGCGATGCCGGCATTGCGGGGTTCTCAACCATGATGCATTCGGGGCGCATCGGACATCGTTTCACAATCCCGCAGCACTATTGGTTCCGGCACGCCGTGCATTTCCGGGCTGCGGTTGGGCAAAATCGAATCGGAGACGGATCGGCTGCCCGGCGCACCTCATGAACGGAGCGCGACAGACAGGAATAAACCGTATATCCAGTATGGCGATTGGGCCGAAATCTGGCAGTTGATTTTGTGCGAGTGGCATAATGCAAAGAAGCGCACTCGACAGAACATGCAAAATGTCTGAATCTGTGAGCCAGCAATTCATCCCGCAATGATGTCTTAATGAATTTCTATTGCTCTGGAGAAAATTGATGAACAGACCTGTCAATAGTTGCCCCTTGCCAGAGAACGAGTCGCAGCGACTGCGCGCACTCAGATCCTACGAAATACTGGATTCGCAACCCGAGGTCGAATTCGACACGCTGACCAGAGTGGCGACCCACGCTTTCGGAACACCTGCCGGTGTGATCGGTTTGATGGACGCAGACCGCTTATGGTTCAAATCCCGGATTGGCCTCGGTGTGCCCCAGCTTGATCGTCAAATCGCCTTTTGCGCTCACGCCATCATGCGGCCGGGTGAGCCGCTGATCGTGGAGGACCTGCAACAGGATTCCAGATTCGAGGGCAACCCCTTGGTAATGCAAGCCCCGCATCTTCGCTTCTACGCCGGCGCCCCGCTCATCGATCGTGACGGGTTTGCGCTCGGTACTATCGCCGTCGTGGATATTGAGCCGCGCAAGTTCGGAGATACTCAAATCCAATTGTTGCGAGATCTCTCAGTCCTGGTGATTACGGCGTTGGAAAACAGGCAGCGCGCAAAGATGCTGGGACAACTTGCCATGACCGACCATCTTACCGGTCTGCCCAACCGGGCACAGTTCGAACGGACATTAAATTCTGAAATGGCGCATGCGCGCCGAATGAGCGAGCCGTTCACTGTTTTGTTCATGGATATGGATGGGTTCAAGGTTATCAATGACACCTTTGGACATCACGCGGGTGACGAGGTGCTGTGCGAAGTTGCCCGGCGCATCGAGAAACTGGTGCGCGCCGAAGACTTGTTGGCCCGCTTTGGTGGAGACGAGTTTGGCATTTTCATGCGTCAAAGCGACGATAACACAGCAGAGTCACTGGCCAACCGCATCACTGAGGCGGTGCTTGCTCCCATCACACTTTCTGCTGGAATCAAGGTAACTATAGGAATTTCAATAGGTATTGCCAGATATTCCGGCAGCATCAATACCGTTGAGAGTCTTCTGGAGCAGGCGGATCAGTCCCTCTACAAGGCCAAGAGAAATAATAATAACGCTGACCGAAGGAGTGAACAGGCGAGCCCTGTATGACTATCCAGCGGCCTGCGACAGTCATCCAGCCCAAGGCACTGCCATGTTCCCGGTAGCCAGGCTCGAAGCTTGAGTGGTTGCAGTAAAAGCGTTTGAAACTTGGCTCCCGACCTGGACTCGAACCAAGGACCTGCGAGCTGAGATTGGCATCGCTATCCAAGTCATATTCCGCAGGCCAAAATATTCGCAAATAGGTGAATTCGGAGCCTACCAATACCGAACAATGCCGCGTCAAAAAAGGTAAATAAAAAAGCCCCGCGTCGCTGCAAGGCTTAGTAATACTGGCTCCCCGACCTGGAATCGAAGCTCTGTTGCCGAGCGACTTGTCTATTATGTAGGTGCAGGAGGTTGCTTGGCGGCAAAGTGTAACAAGAGTCGTATCAGCATCGATGCACAATACAACGCGATCATTGTGCCAATAAAATCGCCCACAAACATAGGGACTAGTCCTGTCAACCAACTTTTAGCAGTTCCCGACATTTGAAAATACAAGTTTTGAACTACGGAATTGAATAGCGCCCCTAGGAATGCAAACACAAATAGCTGCTTTGCTCTAAGTCCATGCAAGTCTGCCTTGGTCTTCATCAGGTATGCGCCTGACGTCACTGCTAGCATGGGGCACATGGAGGATAAAGCGGATACGATACACGAATTGACACTGGCATCACCATGCCAAGGAAAGGCCATTACTATTGAGCCGGACAGCAGTCCGGCAACGCCATCCCAGCCGAAAAGGAGCACAGCGACCATCCGTAGGGCGGCGGGCAAGAATACCCAGGATATCGACCTTGAAACTTCGAAATTGGTGAATAACCAGTCGTTAAGCTGGTACAACAACCAATAGGCAAGTGCCACACCTGTAATCGCATACAATGAAGCAGGGGAGCAACCGGAGTTGCTTTCGTTTGTCATGTTGCAATTGCCTTGTTTAAACATTCACCCAACATGGCGAAGTATTTGTAGGCAAGTGGCGTTGGAACGATGTATTTAATCCGCTGATTCTCTTCATCAGATTCCAGTGAAATCAAGCCCTTCTTTCTCAACGTGACAAGTCTGCGGTGCACCGTGCTACTCGATATGTCCGGGAACATTTGCATTGCCTCAACTACGCGAACTGATTCTTTTTGATTCCATATGACAACAAATGCGTTAAGCAATTGTTGCTCTATTCCATCCAGCGAGGGAAAAGTGGGAAGTTCACGAATAGCCTGCACCAGGTTAATAAACTTGATGTAGGTCTGCGAGTAATTCGGCGCGGCTGTTTTTTTAGGCATACAAGAATTTTAGCCTAAAGCAGTCAAAAATAAACTTCCAACTAATTACTGACCTAGACGGAATCTGTCGTTACGTGCTAACGTTTGTCAAAGTGACAATAGATGGCAAAATGGCAACTAATATTATGTCACCGTCAAGGTAAGTTAGCTTATGAACAGCGCGACCGGTGTGGAAAGAAAATCGAAATTGAGTTTACTCAATGATTTCCTGTTTTTTCACATCAATGAAAGGAATTTTGCAGTTCGCATTGAACAGATTAATTCGCGCATAAGACTTTACCCGCGGATAGTAATTTCCCAGCTGGCAATAGCTTTCCTGCTTGTGGGGGTAATGTGGAATGGAGTGGTACATGATGTATTGTTCGCTTGGCTAGCACTGGCATGTGCAGCACATACTTTTGAATTGGTATATTGGCTGCGGTTTCATCAGGACGCCCAAAATATAAGGCAATGCCGTCGTTGGAACATTGGGTTCCGCTGGTTTTCTGGAATTGTTGGCATTATATGGGGCAGTACCGGCCTGCTCATGTTTGTGCCTGGTCAAATGGTCTACCAGGCGTTTTTGATCTGTGTAGTACTGGGGATTTCCGGAGCGGCTGTGACCAGCAATCCTGTTCATCCACCATCATTGTTTATCCATTTGGGCACGCTAATATCGCCTATATTATTTAGAGTATTGTGGGTGGGAGATTGGACGCACCTGTTTTTGGGCAGCATGCTGGTTATATACATTCTGTTTGTATTGAATGCCTCGCTCGAATTAATTCATACTTTTGAAAAATCCTTACAGCAACGCATTGATAATGAAAAGCTTACCGCCGAGCTTAAACAAGCCCAATCTATTGCGCATATCGGTAGTTGGCATTATGCCTTTGGTACAGGTCAGTTTACTTGGACAGAAGAGTTGTATCGAATTTTCGGTGTTTCATCCAAAACTTTTATACCGAGCACAGAGACACTTATCAGTTTAATCTACCCCGACGATCAATCAGCCATGCATAAATGGATAGAAGCATGCGCTACAGGACAAAAACCAAGTGCGTTAGAGTTTCGCTGTTTGTGCCCAGACGGGACGATTAGCCATATTCAGTGGCATGGGGAATTAACATTGGATGCAGAGGCGAAACCTTCATATATCGTGGGAACGGGCCAAGACGTCACCGAGCGCAAGCGAGTAGAGGCGCAAATCAACAATATTGCATACCATGATGCATTAACGGGACTCCCCAATCGTCGCCTATTAGATGACCGCTTGGAGCAAGCTTTTGCAGCCTGTAAGCGCAGTGGTCAATATGGGGCGCTGATTTTCCTTGATCTGGATAACTTCAAGCCGCTTAACGATACACACGGTCACAAAGTGGGAGATTTATTGCTGGTGGAGGTGGCGCACCGACTTGGAAGTTGTGTGCGTAAAGTGGATACGGTTGCACGCTTTGGTGGCGACGAGTTCGTGGTGATACTCAATGAGCTGGGCGACAATGAATCTGAATGTGCCGAACAGGCTGGTATCGTAGCGGAGAAAATTCAGTATGCATTGGCAGGCACCTATTGGCTGCCTTTCGAATCCGAGGGATCAACAAAGTTGGTCGTTCACCAAAATGTTGGAGCTAGTATGGGTGTGGCTTTATTCAACAAAAATATAAATGCCGAAAATGTTCTCAAGTGGGCTGATGTGGCGATGTATCAAGCCAAGAACACAGGGAAGAATCGTATTCTATTCCACGAAGCTCTTGTTTGAGTAATAACCACAGCCCTATCTGCCATGCGAATCGAATACATCCCCAAAATTACCACCCCTGCAGCCGAGCCGCAGCCGGACACTCCGAGCCATCTCAAGAAGTTGATGCTAAAGAACTCTTCCAGAGCAGTTGGACTGGATCAATTGCGACAGTTGGGCAAGTCATCGGAGTGCTAAGGTGCGGTGGTGGTGATCGAAGTATGACTTTAATTAATGAGTATAGCGATGGGAGTTCCCATGCAAGTCACGTTGATCCTGGATGACCGAAGTAGCAAGACTTTATTAGCCAACAATGGCTGTCCCTGGCGAGCCATCAGCGATACGGTCATGGGTGGCACTTCGTCAGCCCAACTTGTACCTGCGGAAGTAGATGGGCGTACATGCCTGCGACTGACCGGGGAAGTTAGTCTGGAAAACAACGGAGGATTCGTTCAGGCTAGTTTAGACCTGTCGGATAAAGGACTGCTGGACGCATCAAAATTTAGTGGCATTGAATTAGATGTTCTCGGCAATAATGAAATTTACAACCTCCATTTGCGTACCGATGACACGAAAATTGTCTGGCAATCTTATCGGGCAAGCTTTAATACCACGCGAAATTGGCAGACAATCAGGATTCCCTTTGATGGTTTCATCCCACATCGAATTGATGTTCCTCTGGATACAAGCCGATTGCGCAGGTTGGGCGTGGTCGCAATAGGCAGGACAATGCAGGCTGACATCTGTATCAGCCGGTTGGCTCTGTATTTGAGGGCCTAAAGCAAGACGTATGTAGTTGAATTTGGGGAGCAGTGCGTCGTGGCAGTGGGATCGACCTATTGGCGAAGATCGGGCTAGTCAAGACCGGGCCAGCCTATACCGAACAAGGCCGCGTCAAAAAAAATGTGAATAAAAAAAGACCTGCATCGCTGCAGGTCCTTACTTATCTGGCTCCGACCTGGACTCGAACCAGGGACCTGCGGATTACTCGGTCAGGCTACGGTGTGGTTCATGCACTCATCGCACGCATCCTGTCAATTTTCTCGATAACAGCCTGATAGAGATCATGGTCGGAATCGGGGTTATTGCGGTCTGGATGATGTGCGCTACGGATCTTTCTCAGTTTAGTCATACAGTCTGGCAGGTCATGTACCTTGGTCACCCGGTCACCGTTTTTGACCATTGCGCGCTGAAGCTCAGCCTCTGCGCCTTCGCGTGAGGCATATAACTTCTTGCTGCCAAGACGCCAATCATCCTGGTTTTTGCGTGGGGACAGCTTTTCCTTCCCATCAAACCAGACCCATTTTCCGGTATCTGGATCCCGTTCAAAATGAATGGTGGTGATGGAGTAGGTGTAAACGGGCGGTTCGATTTCCTTGGCGAATAGGTTGATGATCTTACCGACAGTCCCCACCGTCGCAAGGTAATACGCGCCTGCCTCATGCGGGCAGAACGCGCTGCTCTGCGTCGTTTCAGGCTTGCTGCCGTTACTTGATGAATTCATTTCAGCCATGCGGCTGAGTGCTTTACGTTGTGCGTTTGTCACTGGTATTGCTCCATTTGTATCTTTTCGCGACTTGGCAGCTTTTATTGCAAGCTGCGGATTTTTTTGGATTTCGCCCCAAAAATAAAAAGGCCACCTCGAAAGATGGCCCTCAATATACTGGCTCCCCGACCTGGACTCGAACCAGGGACCTGCGGATTAACAGTCCGTCGCTCTACCGACTGAGCTATCAGGGAATTGATGAGGGCGCTATACTAATGACTACGAGCGTTTTGGTCAATAACAGAAACGTCTTTGAGAGAGAAATTCAATGTTTTTTCACGGTAGCTCACACATTTCTAAAGATGCGTGATCAATAAAAACAAAATTTACGTGGATTATGGACAAGAAAACGATCTATATCAAAACTGACAAGGGCGAGCACGAAGCAAGCAATCTATCGAGCGACCTCAAGCGAATCTTGTCTCTCATCGACAACAAATCCAGGGCGGATGAACTGGCGAAACGTGCGCCCCCCAGCTTGCGAGAAAGCTGGGATGAGATTCTGGGAGAACTGCTGGCAGGTGGGTACATCATTGACAAAGAGCGGCCCAACATAGAACCCAGGATCGCCAAGCCCAAATTCAACCCGCTGAAAATGTTCAGTCCGAAGCCTGCCGGAATGTTTGTTCCAAAACCGGCGGCACAACCTCCGGGGGGAGACCTGGATTTCAGCGCAATGCCCTCCGCGCGCACGCCAGATGCCGATGCGATTGCGGCCAGACAGAAAGCTGATGTAGCGGAAAAAGCGCGTGCCGATCTGGAAGCTAAACAGAAGTCGCAGGCAGCGGCAGCCGAACTGGAAGCCAGCGTTGCAGCAGCCAAGGCAAAGGCAAATGCAGAAGCAGCCGCCAAAGCCCAAGCCAAAGCCAAACTGGAAGCCGAGAATGCGGCCAGGGCCAAAGCGGAGGCCGAGGCCAAGGCCAAGCAAGAGGCTTTGGTCCGAGCGCAAGCTGAAGCAAAGGCCAAGCAGGAAGCAGCCCAAAGGCTGGAAGCCATGCGTGAGGCCGCACGTGCAAAGGCGGCGCAAGAAGCCGCGGCGCGCGCAAAGGCGGAGGCGGAGGCACGAGTGCGTGCAGAGATCGAAGCGGCTGCGCGTGCGCAACAAGAGCGCGAAGAAAAGATCAAGCGGGAAGCCGCCATTGCACGTTTGAAAGCTGAAGAAGAAGCTGCGCGTGTCAAGGCCGAACTTGATGCAGCAGCAAAAGCGAAAGCAGAGGCTGAGGCTGCGCGTTTGAAGGCGGAAGCCGAAGCTGCTCGTGCCAAGGCGGAACTGGAAGCGGCGAAGGCGCGTGAACTGGCTGAGGCGAAGGCGTTGGCCGAAGCGCGCCTCAAACAGGAAGCCGAAGAAAAGGCAAGACGTGAGGCCGAAGCAGCAAGATTGAAAGCCGAGGAAAAGGCACGGCGTGAGGCTGAAGAGGCGAGATTGAAAGCAGAGCAAGAGGCCGCTCGGGTAAAGGCGGAACTGGAAGCGGCCAAGGCCCGTGCCGAAGCCGAAGCGAAAGCGTTGGCCGAGGCGCGCATGAAGCAGGAGGCCGAGGAAAAGGCCAGGCGGGCCGCGGAAGCTGCAAGATTGAAAGCCGAGGAAGAGGCCGCGCGTATCAAGGCGGAAAAAGAAGCTATAGCCAAAGCGCGTGCGGAAGCGGAAGCCAAGGCAGCGGCGGAACTTCTTGCAAGGAAACAGGAGGCTGAGGCAGCCGCGAAACGCGAAGCCGAGCAAAATGCCAAACTCGCGGCGGTGAGCGCCGAACGGGATGTGTCGGCACAAAAGCCGGAAGAAGCTTCAATAGCTGCCCCGGCTTTTGAAATCAAGCTGGATGACTTTCTGTCCAGAACTGAACCCGTAAACCAGGTCGTCAAGCCTGTAGCGCACCGGGAAACACCGGCGAGTGGCGAGAACGAAGTGGAAGCAGAGCAGCGTGGCACAGCCGAGGCAGCTGAGCCGGCTGAAAAGCGTTCAGTGAAGAATGCCGCTGAGGAGATGGCGCGCCTGAAAGAAGAAGCCGAGGCGGCACGACGCAAGGCAGAGGAAGACGCGCGCAGGCAAGCAGAAGAACAGGCGCTGGCTGAGGAGCAGGCCAAGGTTTGGGCCGAGGCCGAGCAACGAGCCAAGGCGCAAGCCGCACTTGAACTGGAACAGTCCGTGCAGCAAATTGCGTTGTCTCAAGCCAAGGCGGCAAAAGCGACGGTCAGCCGGAGGCCAGGCAAGCCGCTGCCATGGGGAAGAATCGTTTTGGGCCTGGTTGCGATGGCCCTGATAGCGATCATCGTGTTGCCCTACGTCTATCCTCTTACAGACTATATCGTCCCCCTGGAGCAGCGCCTGTCGGCCCAGTTGAAACAGCCCGTACATATCGGGGGATTGAGTGCCAGTTCGCTGCCCCCCAGGCTGCAATTGCAGAATGTTACTGTGGGCGCTTCGCAAGAAGTAAAAGCAGGAACGGTGGAACTGGATTTTGACCTGCTTTCACTTCCATCCGAAATAAAAGTAATCAGTAATGCGAACCTGAATGACGTCAGCATTGACGGACGAATGCTCGATAAACTGGCAGCCAGCTTCAAACTGATGGGAAGCGATGCGAGCTATCCGGTGCGGCACGTCACCCTGCAGCGCGTGAAGATAGTCTCGGACGATGTTGCTTTGCCGGTCTTTGGCGGCATCGCGGAGATTGATACTCGAGGAACTCTGAACAGGGTTTCGCTGCACAGCACCGATGACAAAGTCGATGTTGACTTGCAGTCCGACCAAGGACGCTGGCAAGTGGGTGTGAGCCTGAAAGAAAGCAGTCTGCCAGTGTTGCCGGATATTGTTTTCAGCGATCTCAGTGCCAAGGGCGACCTGGGCGACGGTGAGGTTAATTTCACTGAAATGGATGCCCATATATTCAACGGCATTCTGCTGGGGAACGGGAAACTCAGTTGGAACAAGGGCTGGCGTCTGCAAGGCACTCTGGACGCGAAGACGTTCGACCTGGACAAGATGTTCCCGAAATTCCATATCGAAGGCGAGATGTACGGCGACGCCACCTTCTCGATGTCCGGTGCGAAGATTCCGCAGATGGATGATGATCCGCAGCTTGACGGTAGTTTTACAGTCAAGAAGGGAACCCTCAACGTCGATATCGTTGAGACTGCACGTCTGCTGAGCCGCGATAACCTGGTGGGCGGCCGCACCCATTTTGACGACATGATCGGCCAGGTGCAGCTGGAGAAACACGTTGTCCATGTCCGCCAGTTGAAGATCATCTCGGGAATGCTGAACGCAAACGGTTCGTTCGACGTTTCGCCAGGCAACCAGCTTTCCGGCGTCCTGAACGCCGAGATCAAGTTGCGCTCAGGCAACAACCCGCTGACCCTGTATGGCAATCTGGCCGAGCAGAAACTGCGTGCCGGGCGCTAAGCGCTACCTTACTTGAATTGAAAGCCTGAAAAGACAGGACGGCATATTGGATATGCCGTCTGGTTTTTGGTTTCGGCATAACCTGACGGTTATGCCTTCACCGGAACCTCACGACAACGCTTTTGCCATGCGCTCCAACGCTTTTGTGAGGTTTTCCATCGAGGTGGCGAAAGACAGGCGGATGTAGCCTTCGCTGCCAAATGCGGAACCCGGCACTACGGCGACGCCTGCTTCCACCAGCAGATACTCGGAGAAGGCGATGTCGGTCGCTTCCTTGATGGTTCCCTTCTTGTGCAGCGCGGCGATGGCTTTGCGTGCGTCAGGGAAGGCATAGAACGCGCCGCCTGCCATGAGGCAGCTCAATCCCGGGATCTTGTTCAGCGTGTTCACCACGTACACATGGCGCTCGCGGAATGCCTTGAGCATCGGCGTGATGCAGCCCTGGTCTCCGTTCAGCGCGGCTTCCGCAGCCACTTGCGAAATGGACGTCGGGTTGGAGGTGCTCTGCGATTGCACGTTCTCCATTGCGGTGATGATGTTCTCTGGGCCGGCCGCGTAGCCGATACGCCATCCGGTCATCGCGTAGGCCTTGGAAACGCCGTTCAGCACCATGGTGCGCGGATACAGGTCGGGGCAAGCGTCCAGGATGTTGACGAACTTCGCATCAGTCAGCGCGATATGTTCATACATGTCGTCGGTGGCGATCAGGATGTCCGGATGCTTGCGCAGCACTTCGCCCAGCGCTTTCAGGTCTTCCAGCGTATACACCGCACCGGACGGGTTGCTCGGGCTGTTGATCACAACCATCCTGCTCTTGGGCGTGATCGCCTTTTCCAGCTGGGCCGGGGTCATCTTGAAGCCCTGCTCGATACCGGCTTCCACGATCACCGGCTTGCCTTCCGCGATCAGGATGATGTCGGGGTAAGACACCCAATACGGCGCGGGAATGATCACCTCATCGCCGGGATTGATGCAGGCGAGTGCGAGATTGAAGAAGCTCTGCTTGCCGCCGCAGGACACCAGGATCTGTTTCGCAGTGTAGTCCAGCCCGTTGTCGCGCTTGAACTTGGCGATGATCGCCGCCTTGAGCGACGGTGTGCCGCCGACGGCGGTGTACTTGGTGAAGCCCTTGTTGATCGCGCCTATGGCTGCGTCCTTGATGTGTTGCGGCGTATCGAAATCCGGTTCGCCAGCGCCCAAGCCGATGATGTCCTTGCCTTCGGCTTTCAGTTTTGCCGCTCGGGCAGTCACAGCAAGAGTGGGGGAGGGCTTGATGGCTTGTACGCGTTTGGAGAGTGACACGATTTTTTTCCTTGAGGTTGATAAGCTGGGGATGAGAATTATACCTGCGATGCCGTTAACGTGGTTTTCACATTATTTGCGGGACTCTTGTGGAAAATTGCAGGTAACTGATTTATAGATGGAATATTTTGATGAAAACCCCGAGCAACTTCAATTCCTGCGGTGCAAATGTGCGCTTTGGCAAGGCAATATATTGAAATACAATCGAGCCCATGTTCACCAAAGCCACTTTTAAATTCCTTGACGAACTGTCTGCAAACAACAACAGGACATGGTTCGAGGCCAACAAGCCGCGCTATGAAGCGCTGGTGCGGGAACCCGCGCTGGATTTTATCGAGGCCATGGACCCGGTACTGGCAACTTTTGCCCCTAACTTTCGCGCCGAACCGCGCAAGGTGGGCGGCTCGCTGATGCGCGTGTTTCGCGATACCCGATTCTCGCGCGACAAGACCCCGTACAAGACCAACATCGGCATCCAATTCCGTCATGCACTGGGCAAGGATATCCATGCGCCGGGTTTCTATGTGCATATCGCGACGGACGAATGCTTCTTCGCAGTCGGCTGCTGGCATCCGGAGTCGGATGCATTGGGGCAGATGCGCGACCTCATCGCACAGAAACCGGAGAAATGGTTCGCCGCAAGGAACGATAAGAAGTTCGCTGCGCAATGGGAACTGTGGGGCGACAGCCTGACGCGGCCACCCCGCGGCTACAGTGCCGATCATCCGGCGATAGAGGACATCAAGCACAAAGACTTCATTGCCATTGCCCCCTTGCTCATTTCCGAAGTGATGGGGTCAGGCCTGGTCAAATTGGCCGGGAAAAGATTTGCCGCCAGCGTTCCCTTCATGGGGTTTCTGTGCGAAGCGCTGGCAGTGCCGTATTGAAGGCACGCGTAGACGGCAATGCATCTCACGCACAGGCTATCCGGTTCCGCCCCTGCTGTTTTGCGAGATACAGCGCTTTGTCCGCCTCTCGGACCAGGGACGTTTCCTTCCGGTCGCTGTCGGGAATCACAGAATATACGCCTGCACTGACAGTCATCCGTCTTGTGCCGCTGTAGCGGATATCGAGTTCATGGATCTTCTGCCTGACCGCCTCCGCGATCTTTGCCGCATCCTCAAGGCTGGTGTTTCCCAGAAGCAAACCGAACTCTTCGCCGCCGTACCGAACCGCCATATCGTCCGGCCTGCCGGCGATCATCCGAAGGATCTGGCCTACCTCGACCAGACACTGATCACCCGCAAGATGCCCCAGATCGTCGTTGTAATCCTTGAAATGATCGAGATCGAACATGACAAAACTGAGCGGGGAGCGGTTGCGGAGGCTGCGCCGCCATTCCTCGCCCAGGAACCGGTTGAAGTGACGCCGGTTGGCCAATCCGGTGAGCGGGTCATGCAGGGACAGGTATTCGATCTGTTCCTCGGCCAACTTGCGCTGGGTGATGTTGTGATGGGAGATGACAAACAGGCTTTCTGCATCGCCGTGCAACGGAGCAGCCCGCATCATGAACCAGCGCTTCTCCGTGGGGCTGTGACAGGGATACTCGAAGTGGAAAGTGGCCCGTTTGCCGGCCAATACGTCGAGGATGCCTTCTTCGGCCTCACCGGCAAGGCTGTCGCCGCGGGAACCGGAGACACTGCAGACCGCCAGATAGTTGCCGCCGGTGCCGGCCGACGCCAAGGCCAGTCCGTTTTCCAGCCCGAAAGTCGTCCAGGCACGATTGACGTAAACGATGGTGCCTTCGCGGTCGATCACGGCGATCTGCTCTTCGAGCGAATCGAGCAGCAGGGCGTGCAGGGCAGCCTGATCAAGCATGGCAACTCCCCCGACTGCGGGAAAAGGCATCACCAAGCGGCGGACAGGAGGTCTTCATAAGCGCATCGTGCAACTAACTTTGCTTGTTGGCAATTCAATCTTTGTCCGTACAATACATGGTTGAGTATGGCACTTCACTTTCCCCAATCATGAGACTCGGCATCGACCTCGGCGGCACCAAGATAGAGATCATCGCGCTGGACGACAGCGGCAAGGAATTGATGCGCCGCCGCGTGCCCACTCCCAAGGGCGATTACTACGAAACCCTGCAGGCGATTGTCCAACTGGTTCACGACGCCGAAGCGGAACTTGGCCAGCGCGGCTCGCTCGGCATCGGCACGCCCGGCGCGCTCTCCCGCGCAACCGGCCGCCTCAAGAACTCCAACTCGGTCGTACTCAACGGCCAGCCCATCCTGCAAGACCTCGAATCCCTGCTGCAGCGCCAAGTCAAGATCAGCAACGACGCCAACTGTTTCGCACTGTCCGAAGCGACGGATGGCGCGGCGAAAGGTGCGGAAGTCGTGTTCGGCGTGATCCTCGGCACCGGTGTCGGTGCGGGCATCGTCGTCAACGGCCACGTCCTCACCGGCCCCAACGGCATCGCCGGCGAATGGGGCCACAACCCGCTGCCGTGGCCGCAAGCGCATGAACTCCCCGGCCCACATTGCTACTGCGGCAAGAAAGGCTGCATCGAGACTTTCCTCTCGGGGCCGGGTATGGCGAAGCTGCACCAGATCGAGAACCAAGAATCCGTTCGGCCTGAGCCTGCGGAAGGGTCGCTGCAAAGCAGCGGGGTACCCACCGGTGTACTCCTTGCGGGTGCTGTCGAAGGCACCGATTCTTTGACCTTGAACGCCAAAGAGATCGTGGCGCAAGCGGAGCAGGGCGATCCCGCCTGCGAGCGAACCATGCAGACTTACGAGAACCGCCTCGCACGCTCCCTCGCACACGTCATCAACATCCTCGATCCGGACGTCATCGTGCTGGGCGGCGGTATGTCCAATATCGAACGGCTGTATGCAAATGTGCCCAGGATATGGGGCGACTGGGTGTTCTCGGATCGGGTGGATACCAGACTGCTGAAGAACAAGTACGGCGACTCAAGCGGCGTGCGCGGGGCGGCGTGGCTGTGACTTGCAGTCCTTTGGTGTTTCCATACGGAACGAGATACGCTGTCAAAAGCTGCAGACAGGGCGGGCGCCTCCAGCAGCGCAGCTCGATATGCGGCAAAATGCCCCAACCCCTTTGGTCGGGCAACACCGGCAAGTCCATGTAACCTGTGCCGGTGCGCCTCATGAAAACAAAACAATAGGAGATCATCATGCCGTCACTGCAATATCGAACCCTGTTCATTTGTATGCTGGCCGCTTTGCCATGCGCTGTCGCGCAAGCCGATGAACTGCGCAGCACGCTGCAAGACCAGCGCAGCGTCGCCGTCACCATCTACAACGAGAATCTCGCATTGGTAAAAGACCAGCGCAAGATCCAGTTCGCCAGCGGGCAGAACACTCTGGCTTTTCGCGATGTCAGCGCCCGGATGCGCCCGGAAACGGCATTGCTGCGCAGCCTGACCAACCCCGGCAAGCTCTCGGTGATCGAGCAGAACTTCGATTTCGATCTGCTGACCCCGCAAAAACTGCTGGATAAATACGTGGGCAAGAGCGTCAGCATCGTCCGCACCAATCCGGCCACCGGAGCGGAAACCACCGAGCAGGCGCAGGTGCTGGCAGCGAACAACGGCGTGGTGATGAAGATCGGTGACCGCATCGAAACGGGCATCCCCGGACGCATCGTTTATCCCGACGTACCGGACAACCTGCGTGACCGTCCCACACTGGTGATGTCGCTCAACAACGGCGGGGCAGCGCAACAGGAAGTGGAACTGTCCTATCTTACGGGCGGTCTGGCGTGGAAGGCGGATTACGTGGCCGAGTTGAGTGCGGCGGACGACAGACTCGACCTGTCCGGCTGGGTGACGCTGACCAACACCAGCGGAACAAGCTACAACAACGCCAGGCTGCAGTTGGTGGCGGGAGACGTGAACCAGGTGCGCGGCGAGATGCGTTATGCGCGCAGGGACAAAGCGGAGGTGATGGCAAGCGCACCTGCGATGGCAAACAGGATGGCCGAGGAATCCCTGATGGAGTACCACCTCTACACCCTGGATCGCCCCACGACCATCGCCGAGAACCAGACCAAGCAAGTCTCCCTGCTCACTGCCACGAATGTCCCCGTACGCAAGGAACTGCTGCTGCGCGGCGCCGATTATTACTACCAGTCCAGCTATGGCGACCTGGGACAAAAGATGAAAGTCGGCGTGTTCGTCGAGTTCGACAACAAGGAAGCGTCGCACCTCGGCATGCCCCTGCCCAAGGGCGTGGTCCGCGTTTACAAGCGCGACGGTGCAGGCAACGCGCAATTCGTGGGTGAAGACAATATCGACCACACGCCGAAGAACGAGAAGGTACGCCTCAAGCTGGGCGAAGCGTTCGATGTGACGGCAGACAAGAAGCAGACCGACTTCAAACGCCTGCCCAATCCGGCCAAGGGTAATGCCTTGTTTGAGAGCGCATACGAGATCGTGCTCAAGAATGCCAAGAAAGATGCCGTGACCGTCACCGTGCAGGAGCCGATTCCCGCCGACTGGAAGATGTTGAGCGAGAGTCAACTCCACGAAAAAGCCAGCAGCAACACGGCGGTGTGGCATGTCACAGTGCCGGCAGAGGGCAGCGCCACGTTGAGTTATCGGGTGCAGGTGCGGTATTGATCTTTCGGTGATTCGAGCGGAGTGTGCGGGGCGGCTTGGCTGTAGCGGCACGGGCCGTTGTCAAGACCTGTTAAGAGTGCTATTGTTGGTGCTGTTAACGGCTTCATGAGGCAATCATGGCACACGCAATCCTGGCATCCACCACGGCCAGTATCTCCGAACTGAAAAAGAACCCGATGGCGACAGTCGCCGCTGGCGACGGTTTTCCTGTCGCCATCCTCAACCGCAACGAACCCACCTTCTATTGCGTTCCGGCCAAGGCCTACGAAGCGCTGATGGACAAGCTGGAAGATGCCGAACTCAATGCGCTTGCCGATGCGCGACTGAAAGATGGGAAACGCCTGGTCAAGGTGAAGCTGGATGAGCTATGAACTGAGCTTTCACCCCGACGCATTGGCGGAGTGGAAAAAGCTCGATGGTTCGATACGTGAACTGTTCAAGAAGAAGCTCGCAGAACGTCTGCACACTCCCCGCATTCCCGCAGCCCGCCTTTCCGGGCAGAAGGACCGCTACAAGATCAAGCTGCGCGACGCAGGCTACCGGCTCGTGTACGAAGTCCGCGACAAAGTGCTGCTGATCGTGGTCGTCGCCGTGGGCAAGCGTGAGCGCAATATGGTGTACAAGGCTGCGGTGAAGCGGTGAGCTATTGAGGCTTCCATAATTGGCGACAACACACGAAGCCCTTTACCTCGTCATCTCGGCGAAGGCCGGAATGACGGTAGTTAACAGATTTTGCGTAATGAATTATGGAAAGATCAATAATGCCCTGCTTCCCTGTTTGGGGAACTGCAGAATCAAATGCGCAGTTGCCCCATTCAATTGTTGGCCGGAATGCTTCCGGACTCGATGAACATAAACTTACTCCAGCAAAGGAAGATCATGACCAGGTTTTCGATTTCCATCTCTGTCCTCTCATTCCTGGCGATGGCTTCGGTCGCCCATGCCGATCCCCGGAAACTGGCCGAGGAGAAGCAGTGCCTTCTTTGCCATACCATGGAGAATAAAGTCGGCAGGGCGACTGCGTTCAAGGCGATCGCGCAGAGATACAAGGGCAAAGCCGATTCCGAAGCGAACCTGGTGCAAATGGTAGAGAAAGGCGGCGTGGGTCACTGGGGTTACATCCCGATGCCGCCTGCAGGGTGGAAGCGCCCCGACGTGTCCGAGGCGGAGGCCCGGGAACTGGTGGACTGGATACTCGCGCTGCACTGACCTGACGCTGCTGCCTGCGCTCGCTGTATTTATATCAGGCACTCCGCCTGCAAGCGGCATCCGACGGCGATCTGCAAGCATATATGCCGAAGATCACCGTCTTTCCTTGTTGTTGGAAGATATGTCCTGAAGATGCCCGTTCCTGCCCGCTTGCAGCGACGGTGGGTTTGCGAAAGTGCCCCTCCGCGGTCAGGTCCTGTTCGCCCGTAGCCAGGCCATGACATTGTCCGCATTCTCGTTCGGCGGGAAGACCGGATAGAACACTTTGACTATTTTTCCATCTTCGATGATGAGCGTAAGCCGTTTGATCAGGCGTAAGGAGTTGTATTCGAAAGTGGGCAGACGCAAGGCGCTCGTCAATTCAAAAGCGCTATCGCTCAATAACTCGAAAGGCAGGTGCAGGCGCTGCGCCGCTTCCTTCTGGTCTTCCGATGATTGCGCACTTACGCCATACACCGTGGCTCCCAAGCCGCGCAATTCGGCATGATGGTCCCGGAAAGCGCAGGACTGGGGCGTGCATCCCCGCGCTCCCGGAATCTCGTTCCAGCCTGTCATCGGCGGACCGTCCGGCCTCCCGGTCATGGGATAGAAATAGACTACAACGATCCCACTTTCCGAACCGAGGTCAACTGTGCGGTCGGACGTACTTGCCAGAGACAGGGAAGGTAGCTGCATTCCTTGCAGATGGTCGCACGCTCCGTCATCCTGGGGTACGGGCAAATTGTCTGGTAGTACGTGAAGATTTTTCATGTTTTATCTGTTCAGAAGAGTAGGGTTTGGTTGCAATACGTGTTGGTTATTGCTGAATACGCTGGCGGAAAAAACTATTGCGAACCTGATCTCATTGATTATGTTGATCGCAGAGTTATGTCTTATTGTCACGCCTGTCGATAGCATTCTTTGCTCCGTCCGGTAAGTCAGCAAATAAGCTGGCGACATGCTTAGGCTGAGAGATTTGATTATCGACAATTAAGTTAACGAGCCCAAAGAGTGCTAAAGCTGTCTTTGGTTGATCGTCGATATTCATTTCGCCGGGATGAACTGCGCTATTTCCTACAACCCGGACAACATCAAGAGCCTGCTGCACACGGAGTGGTAGACCATTTTGTACCAAATGGGCGATGTCGTCATTGATGTTCTTTCCTGCGCCGCCAAGATGTATAGCCACTTTCTGCACACACAACCTCAACAAAGCAGCGGCACCACGAGGCGAACTTTCGACGATGGAACGTGCCTCCAAATAGTCTTTCATACACTCAGGGGGTAGATCTTCGTTTGGAAGTGGTGCAATAGAGGAGTTAGGAAACACCATGAATTGCCCCCCATAGCCTTCTTCGTTTATCCAAAGAGAATCTTTCTCACAGCGGTGACAAGTCGCAATGGAGAAAGGCTTCCAGTCTCTACGCTGTGTAAAGAGATTTGTCCACTGCATAGCAGCGAAGGCTCCGCAGTGCGGACAAGTGAACGCATTTTTGTTGGGTTCTGGGGGTTCAAAGGAGCTGTTCATTATTTACTCGCATAAAGCATAACGTGGAGTCAAGGGGCGTGTCGAAGGCGCGTCCCAGTAAAGCCGAAGGGGGCGAACTTGAGTGCAGGATTAGCCTTCATCGCCGGGAAAAATGATAGGAACCGAAAACTTGATGCGCGAGTTTGATGAGGATTCGCCGTGCGATGTACCTTGTGATCCAAGGCCAACAGCACCCAAAAAGACACCTATGCCACCCTTTGTATCGGAGGCGTTTGCTTCAGCGAGGGCAATATCAAACTCAACAGTTGTGATAGGTTTCCCATTATTGTCTGTAACAATGCCTGCTTCTTTAAGGTGACCATAGACTCGGTTTGAGCCGATAGTTGCGCCATGCTTTTTCCCTTCGCTACGGGCTTCTGCGACACCTGCAACGATTTCAGCGAGCGCGGTCTTAATGAATTCTTGCAGATTCACAAACTCCTCCAAGGGCTAAAGTAATTTAGAAAACAAATTCATGGAGCAGCAATGTCGCCTATTGCGGCGTGCATTGTCAAGGAAGCTGCATCCCCGTGGATATTCATGATCTTAAACGATTTGTGTCTGTTTAAATGATTTAGGGGAAAACTAGAATTAGCAGCGGATGGAGCATCAGGAAAGCGTACAGTCGTTCCCCCTTTGTCCGTATGCCAGCATTCTTTCTTCATGGTTTAGCAATCCACCCTTTCCCCGTACAATACCCAGCTAACCATGAAAACCATCACCTTCCCCGACAGCCCCTACCTCCTGCACCTGCCGTTCGACCCGGCGGGCGACCAGCCCACGGCCATTGAGCAGCTGGTGGAGGGCATCAATGACGGCCTGGCGTACCAGACGCTGCTGGGCGTGACCGGCTCCGGCAAGACCTTCACCATGGCCAACGTGATCGCGCGCACCGGGCGGCCGGCCATCCTGATGGCGCCGAACAAGACGCTGGCGGCGCAGCTGTATTCCGAGATGCGCGAGTTCTTTCCCGAGAACGCGGTCGAGTATTTCGTTTCCTATTACGACTATTACCAGCCCGAGGCTTATGTGCCGTCGCGCGATGTGTATATCGAGAAGGATTCCAGCATCAACGAGCAGATCGAGCAGATGCGCCTGTCGGCCACCAAGTCCATGCTGGAGCGGCAGGACTGCGTGATCGTCGCCACCGTCTCGGCCATCTACGGTATCGGCGACCCGGTGGATTACCACGGCATGATCCTGCACCTGCGCGAGCACGAGAAGATGGCGCAGCGCGACGTGATCCAGCGCCTGGTCGCGATGCAGTACGAGCGCAACGACATCGATTTCAACCGCGGCCACTTCCGCGTGCGCGGCGACGTGATCGACATCTTCCCGGCGGAAAGCAGCGAGAACGCGCTGCGCGTGACGTTGTTCGACGACGAGGTGGAGTCGCTGGCGCTGTTCGACCCGCTCACGGGCCACATCCAGACCCGCGTGCCGCGCTATACCGTGTATCCCTCCAGCCATTACGTGACGCCGCGCGAGACGACCCTGCATGCCATCGAGACCATCAAGGTGGAACTGGCTGAGCGCATCGCGTTCTTCGTGAAAGAGAACAAGCTGGTGGAGGCGCAGCGCATCGAGCAGCGCACGCGCCACGACCTGGAGATGCTGGCCGAGATCGGCTTCACCAAGGGCATCGAGAACTATTCGCGCCATCTTTCCGGGCGCGGGCCGGGCGAAGCGCCGCCAACGCTGATGGATTACCTGCCGCCGAACGCGCTGATGATCATCGACGAGAGCCACGTCACGATCCCGCAGATCGGCGGCATGTACAAGGGCGACCGCGCGAGAAAAGAAAATCTCGTCAATTACGGCTTCCGTCTGCCGTCCGCGCTGGACAACCGCCCGCTGCGTTTTGACGAATTCGAGAAGATCATGCGCCAGACCATCTTCGTCTCGGCCACGCCTTCGACCTATGAAGCCGAGCACACCGGGCAGGTGGTGGAGCAGGTGGTGCGCCCGACCGGGCTGATCGATCCAGCCATCCAAGTACGTCCCGCTACCAACCAGGTGGACGACCTGATGTCCGAAGTGACGTTGCGTACCAATGTGGGCGAGCGGGTGCTGGTCACCACACTGACCAAGCGCATGGCCGAAGACCTCACCGAATACTTCTCCGAGCACGGCATCAAGGTGCGCTACCTGCACTCGGACATCGAGACCGTCGAGCGCGTGGAGATCATCCGCGACCTGCGCCTCGGCATGTTCGATGTGCTGGTCGGCATCAACCTGTTGCGCGAAGGGTTGGACATCCCCGAAGTATCGCTGGTCGCGATCCTGGATGCGGACAAGGAAGGTTTCCTGCGTTCCGAGCGCTCGCTGATCCAGACCATAGGCCGCGCCGCGCGCCACCTGCACGGCACCGCCATCCTGTATGCCGACCGCATCACCGAATCCATGCGCAAGGCGATCAGCGAAACGGACCGTCGTCGCACCAAGCAGGTGGCCTACAACGAGGCGCACGGCATCACGCCGCAATCCATCGTCAAGCGCATCAAGGACATCATCGACGGCGCCTACGACATGGACGACGAACGCAAGTCGCTGAAAGCCGCGCAGACACAGGCGAAATATCTGGCGATGAGCGAGAAGGAAGTCTCGAAGGAGATCGCCCGCCTGGAAAAAGAGATGCTGCAGTCCGCCAAGAACCTGGAATTCGAGAAGGCCGCGCAACTGCGCGACCAGCTGAAGAAGCTGCGCGAGAGCGTGTTCATCTCGCCGTTGTGAGGCCGGTCAGGGGGTGCCGAGGGCTTCGGGTAATGTGGTAGGCTTCGACTATCAGGGTGCCAGTAGAGTTGTTGACGCATCAACATACTTTAGGAAACGCAGATCAAGCCAGTTCGCCATGACTTTGTCGACGGCCCACCACGATCGGAGGGCTTGATCTGCGTTTCCAACGGGATTTGAACGGCGAATATACGGGACAATCACACGCACCATGCTAGGCCGGATGTTCACACAGAACGAGCACAAGGCGATCGAGGCCGAACTCGTCAAAGCCTCTTTCCAGAATGCGAACGATCTCAACATCGCGGGAGCGGCGATCTTTTCGCTGCTGATCTATGTCGTGCACGATGAGGCGTCCTGGCAGGTATGGCTGCCGGCCCTGCTGTTGCTTTACCTCGCCACCTCGCTTCGCGCATATGAGATCCGGCAATACCACCGGATGCCGGAATACCGCGATCCCAAACAATGGATGATCTACCAGACGATCTACGCGGGATTGGCCGGCCTTTGCTGGGGTGCGGCAAGCGCGGCGATGCTGCCGGATCTTTCGCTCATGCTGCAGCTATTTGTACTGACCGTCTGCACCGTGGTGGCCGCAACGTCGGCATCTGAAGATTTCCTGCTGGTGATGCCGTCACGCGCATTCATTTTCGCCTGCATCATTCCCCCGACCCTTTGGCTGCTGACCGCCGACGACAATCTCCATTGGGTGCTCGCCATCATGCTGGCCGCATTCATTACAGTATCGATCAAGCACGGCAACAAGAACAGCCGCATGTTCATTGAAGCACAGCATCTCCGCTTCCAGAACGAGTTCCTGGCCAAGGAACTTTCCCGGAAGCATGCCATGCTGGATCGGGCAAACAAATCGAAATCCCGCTTCCTCGCGGCTGCCAGCCACGACCTGCGCCAGCCCGTGGCAGCGCTGATGATCTTCCTGGAACAACTGGAATTCGAACAGCAACTGTCCGTGAATGGAAAGGGAGTGCTGGGGCATGCGCAGCAGGCGACTTCTTCGATGTGCAGCTTGCTGGACAGCCTGCTCGATATATCGAGACTGGATGGCCAGGCCATCAGGAAAACGATCAAGCCGTTCCCGATCCAGAAGTTGTTCGACGAAATGGAAGACGAATTCCTGCAGCTTGCGCAGCATAAGGGGATCCGGTTGAAATTTTCGCCTTGCGCTGCGGTCGTTGAAAGCGACAGAGTTTTGACGGGACAGATATTGCGCAATCTCATTTCCAATGCGATCCGCTACACCCCGGAGGGACGCATTCTTGTCGGATGCCGCCATCATCGGGACATGCTGGCCATCGAAGTGCACGATACCGGCATCGGGATCGCCGAAGATCAGATTCCAAAGATATTCGACGAGTTCTACCAGGTCGACAATTCCGAGCGGGACCGGCAACAGGGATTGGGGTTGGGTTTGTCCATCGTCGATCGCGCAGCACGGTTGCTGGGGCATACCGTCACTCTGACTTCGCGCCTGGGGTTGGGATCTTCATTTGCATTGACGGTGCCGCTCGCGAAGGAGGGTGTTGCGGGAGAGCCGCCACCCCCGCTGCAGATGGCAAGAACTCCCGCAATGGCGGGCCGGCTGGTCGCCGTCATCGAGAATGAAGGCAGCATCCGCGCGGGATTGCGCGATCTCCTGCAATCATGGGGGTGCAGGGTGGTGCTTGCCGATTCCTTGGCGAACATGACGGAACAACTCGAATCGCTGGGCGAGGTAGTTGACATGATCATCTCTGATTTCGGATTGAGGGGCGGGACCAACGGCGTGGAAGCGATCGCCAGGATACGTCAACGCTGGGGATCGGGATTGCCTGCCGTACTATTCACCGGCGATATCAGCAAGGAGACGCATGCCCTTGCCGGGAACGCGGGGCTTTCGATCCTGTACAAGCCCGCGAAAGCGGAGGCGTTGTACGAAGCTGTGGCGAATGCATTTGGCGGCTCTGATGGTCGAGAACGCGTAAGCCGGATACCGGATTCAAGGGAGAAGATCGACGTGCAGGTGAAATGTGATGAATGATTCTGGAAAAGTGCGGATCCTGTTTTGCTGCATGGGAAATATCTGCCGTTCGCCGACCGCCGAAGCGGTGTTCCGGCACCATGTCGCGCAAGCGGGTCTGACGGAACATTTCCTCATCGATTCCGCCGGTACCCACGATTACCATATCGGCGATCCTCCCGATGCGCGCACGCAGCGTGCAGCAAGGCAGCGCGGTTACGACATGAGTACTCTGCGCGGACGCCAGGTGGAAGCTGTGGACTTCGCCCGTTTTGATTATGTGCTGGCAATGGACGAAGCGAACCTCGACATTCTCAGGCGCCTGCGTCCCAGCGATGCCCGAAGCCATCTTGGCCTGTTCCTGGAATTTGCGCAGCATCACGCCGAGCGTGAGGTGCCCGATCCCTATTACGGCGGCTCGGACGGATTCGAGCGCGTCCTGGATATGGTGGAGGATGCCGCGAACGGCTTGCTGCTGCATGTCCGGCAACGTCACCTTCAGGATCTGCCATGATTCTTTTGCATGCGGAGACGCGGAATAATTCGTCCGTTCTTGGTGGCCCTTCGGAATAACAAAGTACTTGGTTGTCATCTTTTGACAGCTTGGTGGAATGGCTAGTAGTTCCATCAGTCAGATGGATAGTCGCTTCACCAGTCGTCTCGTCAGGTTCAGGACTACAAGCAATGCCGAACCATGAACGGATGATGAAATAAAGCCAGTTTGAAAAACTGGCCGATGATGGAATATTGAGATACGCTTGCTTTTAACAGCATATCATTGCCCCAGTTGTTTTGCGGCGTCTGGCCCACCATCGATTCCAAACTCACATAGGAAATCCTTCAAATGAACCCCATGCCCAACAAGAAATATATACATATTGCGGTGTTACTAATTTTGGTCTTGCCCTTCACCGCCTTTGCAGGAGACAAAGGAGTCGCCTATGTTTCTGATCAGGAAGGGGCAGTGACTGTCGTCGACCTGGAAACCATGGAAATCAAGGGAGCCCTCGATATCGATGCCAAGGGGCCTCGCGGACTTGGCGTGACCGCAGATGGAAAATGGCTGGTGACTGCGAACAAGGACGACGGCAACATCTCTGTGGTCGACACAGCTACTGGGAAACTGGTTAAACACGTCACTATCGGAAAAAATCCCGAGTTTGTACGCGTTATCGGCGATATTGCTTATGTGACTTTCGAACCAAGCTTCAAAACCGGCACGATTCCTCAACCAGGTTCAAAAGAAAAAAAAGAAGCGGGTGAGGAAGATAAAGTGCCCGGTCACATTGCAGTTGTCGACTTGAAAATGGGCAAGGTAGTAGTCGATATTGTGGGCAGGCCAGAGACCGAGGGGGTCGAGATTTCCAAGGATGGCAGTCAGATTATCGTTGCCAACGAATCAGACAACTCCATAAGCGTACATGACGTGAATTCCGGAAAACTTCTCAAGAACATTTCCCTTTCAAAATACGGCGAACGTCCACGCGGTATCAAGTCCTCACCGGACGGCAGTGTTTACGTTACTACGTTGGAGTTTTCCAGCAAATTGCTTGTTCTAAATGACAAACTGGAACTCATCAAGGAAGTCGCCACCGGAAAAACCCCATACGGCGTTTCGTTTGACCACGACGGAAAGCGAGTCTTTGTCGCTACCAACAAGGAGAAGGCATTGCAGGTTTTTGACGCTAAAACCTGGGAAAAGATAAAAGACATTCCCACCGGTGACCGTTGCTGGCATTTCACCTTTACTCCGGATAACCAACAGATTCTGCTGGCCTGCGGCAAATCCAACGAAATATTGGTAATCGATGCTAATCGATTGGAAGTCACCAAGCGAATTAGTAACATCGGATTGCCATGGGGAATCGTTACCTATCCGAAGTCGATGGGTAGCCTGGATCGCCCTTGAGCGGTTTCAGACATTGGCCCGTCGTGGAAATCTCGCGTCTGTTGGGGGCATTGTAGATGTCGATGACCTGCTTGCCTTTGGATCACTTGATCTATAGCACGTCTAGGGGCACAAAAAAGCGACCGATGATCGCCATTTAGATAAACTGTTAGCCGTTTGCATAGCAGCGTTGTCCTCGATGCGATTCCTGCGCACTCTTGCACTGTTCGTGTTTTCTACCATAGGCAGCTTGGCTTTTGCGTTGCCTGACGAGCTGTATGTGCAAATGGATGAGACCACCAAGCCTGGAGAATTCTCGATTGATGTTCTTTCAAGCTATGTGGTGGCAGGGCCTGTTAAACCCTCTTCTGAAGCCCTGCAGCCAGCCTTTCATTTGCTCCAGGCCAGTCCGGATTTTTCCTATGGAATTAAAGAGAATACCCAAATCGACCTTCAGCTATTCTCATCTATAGGACTGAATGGAGAATCCAGAGTGGAGGGAGCGCGTGCGGAATTGTTGAACATTCCGGTCCGCCCGGATACTGAAGGCGATGAGGGGTTGTTTATCGGTGAATTGTTGGAAGTCGGCCATCTTCCCCCAACTTATTCCAGTAATAATCTTGATGCCGAATTCAAGGCCATATTGGGGTATCGGTCGGGTCGCTTGACGTTTGCAACGAATCCGGAAATCGGTTTCAAAATCTCCGGCAATGGCTCATCGCAACCGGATATCTCAATCAAACTTAAGGTAGCCTACCAAATAGACGAAGAAGTCAGCTGCGGCATCGAACATTATGGTGACTTGGGTCAAGTTAATTATCTAAGTCCGTATCGACAACTGCAGCAGACGTTTGCGGTCGTCGATATGAAGAATCATGATACGACTCTAAACGTTGGGGTTGGCCGAGGGTGGAACGATTATTCGGACCAGTGGACGATAAAGACAAATTTTTCATTTCCATTCGGGAAATAGTTAATAAATCCGCCAGGAGAAACTTATGGCGAACAGTTTGCATCGCATTGGATTGAAAAATATTTGAAATCGAACCTGCTTTAAAGCACATATTGGCCGCCAAAATCCGAGATCAATAACTTGCCCACGATGCAGCAGTCGGCCCCTTTATCTGGCCAATGTCAATTTCCGTATTGCTGTAATTTTTTGTGACACTTTTTTGGGTCCTGTTACGCATTATGTTCCCAAATGGAACATTTGCATTTGCTACATTTAATTTTGATCATGCCTGCCCTCAGTTTTACCCTGGTCGCATCCAATAAGTCTTATGGGATACGATCATGCCTTTGCCAAAGGTAATTCTCTTGGCATGACAATTGCATCATGTTCCTCATTCTTTAAAAGTGTAGTCGAGGAGATAGCATGAAACAAATTAAATACGCAATTTATGCCTGTTCACTGTTTGCTGTTGCACTGACGCCATCTTTTGCGTCGGCTCATGGTGATGTGACGCCGCAACCTGTAGATACCAAGACATTGCCTTCGCTTGGATCAGAATGGCGTGATGAAAACCCCTACAGCGGACAGAAGGAGGCGATAAGAATCGGGACATCAGCGTATGCGCAAAATTGTGCACGTTGCCATGGCTTGCAGGCTCAATCCGGTGGCATTGCGCCAGATTTGCGGCTATTGGATCGTGATTGCACAGATCTGACCAATAACGCGAAAAAGCAAGCTTGTTATATAGAAACAGATAAATATTTTTTGGTTTCTATTCGCCACGGAAAGGTACGCAACGGTGCAGTGTACATGCCGCCGTTCGAAGGTTTTTTAAATCAGGAAGCTATGTGGGCTATCAAGTCATATCTTGAGTCACTGCGAGTAACCCAATGATCGAAACGGATTGCATAAATTGCATCAAGAGCGTCAATTGATATTGATTAATGTTACTTATACAAAGAAAAGAGTGCATATGATGAACAATTTTACTTGTAAAGTATTCGCTGCAATTTTATCGCTCTCGTGCGTAGGTTTTGTCTCATCAGCGCGAGCTGAGGGGGAGTATTTGAAAATCAAACAGTCCGGTACGTTGAAGGTCGCTGTCTATAAAGATTTCGCACCCTATTCGGCAAATGACGAGGGCATCGATATTGACATAGCGAACGCGCTGGCAAAAAAAATGGGGTTGAAGCTGAGCTTGCTTCCGTTCCAGGCCGGCGATGACGTAAATGATGACTTGAGAAATATGGTTTGGAAGGGCCACTATCTTGGATATGGTCCGGCTGATGTTCTGCTGCACGTGCCAGTAGATCGGAGACTGATGGCACAAAATGATAAAGTCGAAATTTTCGCACCGTATCATCGTGAGACGATTCGTCTGGTAAGGGATATACGCAAGGTGCCTGATTTCGACAATCTCGATTCGATGGCCGGAAGGAAGATTGGTGTCGAAAAGGTTTCCATGAGTGCTGTTCTGATGCTTGGTGCTGAAGACGGCAAGTTTCGTGAGAATGTGAAGATATATTCGACTGCTACGGAAGCGCTTGAGCAACTCAAGGCTGGCGAACTGGATGGGGTTCTCGCTACCCGCTCCGAAATTGAATCGGTTTTGAGAAGTGATCCAAATTTTCAAATAAGCAAGGTGGAGTTTCAGCGCTTGCCGTCCGCAGGTTGGGTTGTCGGAATGGCAGTTAAGAAAGATGACGTCGAGCTTATCAAATTGTTAAGTGACTCTACCAATGAATTGGTTTCATCCGGGGAAATGGCAAAAATATTCGCTAAACATGGGGTAGAGTTGGTCACGCCATGAGAGAGCGATGGAGGCTGGTTCATCTCGGACTTGTGACATCGGGCATACATCTGGCCTGCCTGAATATGTCCGATTCTTATCCGGCATCTTTAGAAATGTGATGTTCATTACCTCACACAACTATTGAATATCGCGGGCATCCATTTAGCAGCATCTTATTTACAGCATCGCCGGCGATGCGCGCTTCGCCGGCGTTTATTTTCTGACTGGAGTAGATTAAATAATGAAACTCAAACTCTCAAATTTTCTGGTTCTGCCTCTGCTTGGTGCATCTTTTGTATTTGCTGCTGACAATATAGCGCCGACCTCTTCCTTGATGCATAAAGGCTCCATCGAGCGTGCCGAAACCAAGCGAGCTGAGGCCTTGCTGGATCGGGCCGTTGATTATCTGCAGAAAAACGGTCCAGAAAATTCTTTTGGTGTGTTCAGCAACCGCCAGGGCCCATTCGTTAACAATGAATATTACGTATTTGTTGTCGGACTTGATGGAGTTATGTATGCCAGCGGCGGCGCTTCAAGTTCGTTGGTCGGCTCCAATGTGCTAAATCTGAGTGATGCGTCCGGTATTAATATCGTTCGCGACATGCTGGATATTGCCAAGACCAGTGAGTCCGGCGCAATCGAATATCACTGGTTGAACAGCGTCGATAATCGAATAGAAAACACGACGACCCAATTCCGCAAAGTGGGTAAATATCTAGTCTGCGTTGGCTATTACATCCCCCGCGCATCGCTTGAGGAAGCAAGAAGCATGCTGGGCAGGGCCGTGGCATTCCTGAAGCAATCTGGCGGCAAGACCGCATATGCGGCTTTCAATGACCCCGCAAGCGGCTTCGTTATTAAAGACGAGTATGTTTTTGTCATCGGTCTGGAGGATGGCAAGTATCGCGCCTCCGGTGCGGCACCTTACCTTACAGGAACGGATGCGCGGGAGTTGACTGATGCAGCAGGCAAACCTATCTTCAAAAAAATGATTGAACTCGCAAAACAAAATGATGGTGGAACTATAGACTACGTCTGGCGCAATCCGGTGACCAACGCCATAGAAAACAAGCACTCATTGATTCAGCGCGTAGGCGACGTGCTGCTTGGAGTCGGTTACTACACCAAAAATTAGGCCGGGAACGTATGGAGGTGGGATTGAGGATGGGGATTTTTTTCACGAGCCTAAACTGCCTTGCAGCTCGTGCATTTTATCGAGTCATATCCTGATGCAATGCATATGTCTCTACGGCATGAAATGCTTGGCTGGAAATCATTACGAGAAGCCACACAGATAGCACAGGGTTGTATATTGAGACTTGCCATCGAAAGATTAAATAAAAATGGTTCATCGGACTTTCCCGTGGGTGACCTGAGCCGGATACAGATCAAGCCCGCCACAGTGGAAATAGATTGCGATCTTGAAATGGTCACGGTTCCTGAATCCACAGGCACGTTTTTGTACAGTTGCA